>Ga0210077_1000013_pt1 | contig 133205 bp, 129 predicted proteins | sample RushMan_CattailN_5_FD_185556 | JGI IMG/M metagenome (GOLD analysis project Ga0210077, IMG submission 185556) | Wetland microbial communities from San Francisco Bay, California, USA, that impact long-term carbon sequestration -... | ecosystem: Environmental > Aquatic > Marine > Wetlands ...
GAGCCGCTCGAGCTGCGCAAGGGCGAGGTTCTGATTCCCGCGCGTCCCGGCCTGGGCATGCGCTGGAACGAGAAAGCCGTCAGGCGCTACGCGCTCTAGCCATGTTCACGCGCCACTTTCCCAACTGGCCTTCGGGCGTGCCGCGCTCGCTGCGCATTCCGCGCACCAGCGTCTATTACAACCTCGAGGTGAGCGCGACGCGCTATCCCGACTCTGCCGTGATCGACTACTACGGCAGCCGCATCAGCTATGCGCAAATGAAGCGCGAGGTCGACGCGCTGGCCGGCTTCCTGCAGCAGCGCTGCGGCGTGGCCAAGGGCGACCGGGTGCTGCTGTACTGCCAGAACGGCCCGCACTTCATGCTCGGCTATTACGCGATCCTGCGCGCCGACGCGGTGGTGGTGCCGGTCAACCCGATGAACCGCACCGAGGAGCTGCGCCACTACGTCGAGGACGGCGAGGCGCGTACCATCGTCTCGACCCAGGAGCTGTGGGACCGCATCGCGCCGCTGATCGGCACCAGCGCGCTGGAAAACGCGCTGATCGGCGCGCACTCGGAGTACCTCAGCGCGCCGACCGACCTGCCGCTGCCGGATTTCGTGCGCGCGCCGGCGGCGATCCCGGCCTACGGCGGCGTCACTTCGTGGCGCGAGGCGCTCGCGGCGAATCTCGCGCCGGGGCCGCACCGCGCCGGCCCGGACGACCTCGCGGTGATGCCCTACACCTCGGGCACCACCGGCAAGCCCAAGGGCTGCATGCACACCCACTCGACCGTGCTCGCGACCTCGACTGCGGGCTGCCACTGGCGCGGCACCTCGAGCGGATCGGTGTCGCTCGCGGTACTGCCGATGTTCCACGTCACCGGGATGCAGAACGGCATGAACACGCCGATCCAGGCCGGCGCGATGTCGGTGGTGATGACGCGCTGGGACCGCGAGTGCGCGGCGATGCAGATCGAGCGCGCGCGGGTGACCGGGTTCATCGCGATCACCACCATGGCGGTCGATTTCCTCGCCAACCCGAACCTGTCGAAGTACGACCTGTCCTCGATGACCACGCTCGGCGGCGGCGGCGCGGCGATGCCCGAGGCGCTGGCGAAGAAGCTCTACGACACGCTTGGGCTCGAGTTCATCGAGGGCTACGGGCTGACCGAGACCATGGCGCCGAGCCACTCGAACCCGCCGCAGCGCCCCAAGCGCCAGTGCGGCGGGATCCCGATCTTCGACACCGACTCGCGCGTGCTCGACCCGGAGACCTTCCGCGAGTGCGGGCCGAACGAGGTGGGCGAGATCGTGATGAACGGGCCGCAGGTGTTCAAGGGCTACTGGAGGCAAGAAAAGGCGACCGCCGAGGCCTTCATCGAGCACGACGGCAAGAAGTTCTTCCGCTCGGGCGACCTCGGCTACTACGACGAGGAAGGCTATTTCTTCATCACCGACCGGCTGAAGCGCATGATCAACGCCTCGGGCTTCAAGGTTTGGCCGGCCGAGGTCGAGGCGATGCTCTACGCCCACCCGGACATCCAGGAAGCCTGCATCATCGGCGCGCTCGACCCCTACCGCGGCGAGACGGTGAAGGCGGTGGTCGTGCTCAAGCCCGACGCGCGCGGGCGCGTGAAGCCCGAGGACATCACCGCCTGGGCGCACGAGCGCATGGCCGCGTTCAAGGTGCCGCGCGTGGTCGAGTTCGTCGACGAGCTGCCGAAGACCGCCACCGGCAAGGTCTTCTGGCGCAAGCTCCAGGAAGAAGAATCCGTGCGCGCGAAGCGCTCGGGAAATCAGTCGGCGTAGCCCAGGCCCTGGGCGCGCAGCTTTTCCGCTTCGGTAGCGGTGAAGCCCCAGTCGGCGAGCGCCTCGCGGCCGCCGCCGCCGCGCTCCGGGGGCGGGCGGCGGATTTCCGCCGGAGTGCGCGAGAAGCGCGGCGCGGGCGCGGGTTGCGTCACGCCGCCGACCTCGACGAAGCTGCCGCGCGCGACATTGTGCGGATGGCTCTTCGCCTCGCCGAAAGTGAGCACCGGCGCGAAGCAGGCGTCCGAGCCCTCGAAGACTTTGCACCATTCGTCGCGAGTCTTCGACTTGAATTTCCCGGCGATCACGGCGCGCAGCTCCGGCCAGCGCGCGCGGTCGTGCTGCGGGGGCAGGGGTTCCTTTTTCAATTTCAATTTTTCTATCAATTCTTCGTAGAACCGCGCCTCGATCGAGCCGATCGACACGTATTTTCCGTCCTTCGTCTCGTACGTGTCGTACCACGGCGCGCCGGTGTCGAGCGTGTTTTCGCCGCGCGCTTCGCTCCAGCGCCCGGCGGCGAGCATGCCGGAGAACATCGCCGCGAGCTGGGAGGCGCCTTCGACCATCGCGGCGTCGACCACCTGGCCCTTGCCCGAGCGCTGCGCCTCGAGCAGTGCGCAGGCGATGCCGAAGCCGAGCAGCATGCCGCCGCCGCCGAAATCGCCCACCAGGTTGAGCGGCGGCACCGGCGCCTCGCCCTTGCGGCCGAAGGCGTGCAGCACGCCGGCAAGCGCGATGTAGTTGATGTCGTGCCCGGCGCGCGGCGCGAGCGGCCCGTCCTGTCCCCAGCCGGTCATGCGGCCGTAGACGAGCTTCGGGTTGCGCGCCAGCGCGATCTTGGGCCCGAGCCCGAGGCGCTCCGTGACGCCGGGGCGGAAGCCCTCGATCAGCGCGTCGGCGCGCCCGACCAGCGCGAGCGCCGCCTCGACGCCCTGCGGCGACTTGAGGTCGAGCGTGACCGAGCGCCGGCCGCGCATCATGACGTCGTTCCAGCGCTCGCGCTTCAAGCCCAGGTCGGTGGCCGCCGGCCGGTCGACCAGCAGCACGTCGGCGCCCATGTCGGCGAGCAGCATGCCGGCGAACGGCCCCGGGCCGATCGCCTCGAGCTCGAGCACGCGGATGCCTGCGAGGGGTCCCATGGACCGGATGATATCCTCAGCCGGTGCCCGCGCGTTACCCGGAACGCATCGTCTGCCTCACCGAGGAGACCACCGAGACGCTCTACCTGCTCGGCGAGCAGCGTCGCATCGTCGGCGTCTCGGGCTACACCGTGCGTCCGCCCGAGGCGCGGCGCGACAAGCCGAAGGTGTCGGCGTTTCTCACTGCGAAAACCGACAGGATCCTGGACCTGCGGCCCGACCTGGTGCTCGGCTTTTCCGACCTGCAGGCCGACATCGCGCGCGAGCTGGCGAAAGCGGGCCTCAACGTCGTAATCTTCAACCAGCGCTCGGTCGACGAGATCCTGTCGATGATCCTGACGCTTTCGGCGATGGTCGGTGCGGCGGACAAGGGCAGGAAGCTGATCGACGAGATCGAAACCGGCCTTGAATCGATTCGACTCGCGGGTAACAAGTTTCCGCGGCGACCCAGGGTCTATTTCGAGGAGTGGGACGAGCCGATGATCAGCGCGATCCGCTGGGTGAGCGAGCTGATCGGGATCGCGGGCGGAGAGGACGTGTTTGGTGAGCTTTCACGGTCGCAGGCGGCGAGCGGAAGGACCATCAAAGAGGACTCCATGGTTATCGCGCAACGACCGGACGTCATCCTCGGCTCCTGGTGCGGCAAGAAGTTCCGGCCCGAGCGGGTCGCCGCGCGGCCGGGCTGGGACGCGGTCCCGGCGGTGCGCGCGGGCGCCCTCTACGAGATCAAGTCGGCCGACATCCTGCAGCCGGGGCCAGCGGCGCTCACCGACGGCGTGCGCCGCATCCACGCGATCCTCACTGGTTGGGCAGCAGGCCTTTGACCTGAAACGCGGGCGCGCTGCCGTCCTTGAGCTCGCCGGCGTAGACGGTGAGGTGCGGGAACGGGATCTCGATACCGCGCGCGTCGTAGGCGTGCTTGAGCCGCCTGAGGAACTCGCGCCGTATCGACCACTGCTGGATCGGCGGCACCACCTTCAGCCTGCAGATCAGGTTGACCGAGGAATCGCCCCACTCGTCGACGCCGATGATTTCCAGGTCGGCGGCGAGATTGGGTCCGAACACCGGGTCCTCGCGCATTTCCTTGCCGACCTCCTTCATCACGTCGAGCGCTTCGTCGACTTCTTCTCGGTAGGCGATGCCGACGCGGATCACTGCCTGCGCGAAGTCGCGCGTCATGTTCTTTACTACCTTGATTTCGCCGTTGGGGACGAAGAAGACGTGGCCGTCGAAGTTGCGCAGCCTCACGTAGCGCAGGGTGACTTCCTCCACCACCCCGGACTGGCTGCCGAAATCGACCACGTCGCCCTGGCGGATCTGGTCCTCGAGCAGGAGGAAGAATCCGGTGAAGTAATCCTTGACCAGGCTCTGCGCGCCGAAGCCGACGGCCAGGCCTGCGACCCCGGCGGTGGCCAGCACCGGAGCGACCGAGATGCCCAGCTCGCCCAGCACCAGCATGCCGGCCAGCAGCCAGATCACCACTCCGGCGATGTAGCGGAACACGCGCCCGAGCGTCTGGATGCGGCTCTGCTGTCCCGGATCGCGGCGTTCCATGAACTGGCGGAAAGTGCGGATCAGGCGCGTAGCGACGCTCTGAAGGATGCTCGCGGCGACGAGGATCAGCACGATGCGCACCGCGTGGGTGATCGCCGTCTTGGCGTCGGCGTCGAGCTGATTGAAGTAGTGAAGCACGGTATCCATCGGGGAATCTCCTTCAGTGCTTGCCCGAAGTGCGATGTTATCAGTCGTCGCCGCGCAGATTCGGGTCGGCGTCGATCTTCGCCTTCAGCTTGCGCATGCCGGCGAGCCAGCGGTCGCGGTCCGCCGTCTTGCGGCGCTCGTATTCGGCGACCTCGGGGTGCGGCAGCACGAGAAAGGTCTCGGCTTCGATCGCGCGCACCACGCATTCGGCGACCTGCTCTGCGCTCACCGAGCCCTCGAGCAGGAAGGACTTTCGGTTCCCCTTGGGCCCGAGCAGCATCGGCGTGCGCACGCCCTGCGGGCACAGGCACGATACGCGGATGCCGCGCGACTGGTAGTTCACCGCGAGCCACTCGGCGAACGCCACCGCGGCGTGCTTGGACACGGTGTAGGTCGCCGAGTCGACCTGCATCAGCAGGCCGGCGGCCGAGGCCGTGTTCACGAGGTAGCCGCCCCCCTGCGCCAGCATGTGCGGGATCACCGCCCGCGCGGCGTAAAGGTGCGCCATGAAGTTGACGTCCATGGTTCGCCGCCAGGCCTCGAGCGGAGCGTCGAGCCCGCTGCGCTCGATGATGCCGGCGTTCGAGCAGAAGAGATCAATTCGGCCGTGGCGGGAAATCACCGTCTCGACCAGGCCCTTGACCTGCTGCTCGCTCGAAACGTCGCAGGCGATGCCCGCGGCCTCGGGCAGCTTAAGGTCGGCGGCGACCACCGCCCGCGCGCCTTCCTCTTTGAGGCGCTCGACAAGCGCCTTGCCGATGCCGCTCGCGCCCCCCGTGACCACACAGACCTTGTCGCGCAGTTCCATCCCGGTTCCTCCTTGTCGAGCGGGCATTCTGGACGATTGCGCGCGCGGCGTATATCGTCGGCCCCTTTCCACGAGCGGCGGATTGCGATGGCGGAACTAGTTCTGGTGCGGCACGCGCAGGCGGCCTTCGGCACCGACGATTACGATCGGTTGACCGAGCTCGGCCACCGGCAGGCGAGCTGGCTGGGCGAGTATTTCGCCGAGCGCGCGATCGAGTTCGACCGCGTGGTGACCGGAACCTTGCGCCGACACCGGGAGACCCTGGCGGGAATCGCCGAGGCCCTGCCTGGGCTGCCCGAGGCCGAGACGCTTCCCGGGCTGGACGAATACCGCGCCGACGTGCTGCTCGGGGCACACCTCGCGGGGCACGGCCTGCCGCCGCTCGAGCACGCCGCGGACCGGCGCGGGCACTTCCGGGTGCTGCGCGAGGCGCTCTATGCCTGGGTCGACGGCACGCTCCGGGCGCACGCGCACCTGTCCTTCCCAGAGTTCGAGGCAGGTGTGCGGCAGGCGCTCGAAGGCGCGCGCCACGGCGCCGAACGGGTGCTGGTAGTGAGCTCGGGCGGACCGATCTCGACCGCGATCGGCGCGGTGCTCGGCGTTGCGCCGCGCACCGTGGTCGACCTCAACCTGCAGACGCGCAACACGGGACTGAGCGAGCTGCGCGCGGGCGCGCAGCGCGCCCACTGCGTGAGCTTCAACGCCGTGCCGCACCTTGATCGGCACGGCCGGCGCGAGGCGATCACCTACTCCTGATGGAACTTAGGCGGGCGCTTTGCGAGGAAAGCGCCGATGCCTTCGCCGGCCTCGTCGCCGTGCAGTGCCTCGACGAACAGCGCCCGCTCGAGCTCGAGATGGCGGCTGTAGTCGTTGGTGTGCGCTTCGTCGAGCAGGCGCTTGATGCGGCCCATGGCGCGCGTCGCGCCGCCGGCGAACTTTGTCGCCCAGTCCAGGGCCTCGGCCAGGGCCTTGCCCTTGGGTGCGAGGCGGTTGACGACGCCCAGCTGCGCGAGCCGCGGCGCGGCGACCGCGGCACCGGTCAGCGCGATCTCGGCCGCGAGTTGGGGCGGCAGCGCGCGTGCGAGCGCGAAGCTGCCGTTGCCGTCGGGGTTAAGGCCGACCTTGACGTAGGCCATGGTGAACTGCGCGTCCTCCGCGGCGACGATCAGGTCGCAGGCGAGCGCGATCGAGAAGCCCGCGCCCGCGGCGTGGCCCTCGACGGCGGCAATCACCGGCTTGGCGCACTGGCGCGCGGCGCGCACCAGCTCGTTGAGCCTCGTGATTCGGTCGTAGTGGTGCTGGCGCCGCTCGCTGCGGCGCGTCTCGTAGAGCGTTTTCAGGTCGCCGCCGGCGCAGAAATGCGCGCCCGCGCCCGAGAGCACCACCGCGCCGATCGAATCGTCCTCCGACGCCAGCCGGAGCTCGCGCGCGAGCGTCTGCGAGAATTCCGGCCGCAGCGCGTTGCGCTGCTCCGGGTTGTCAATGACCAGGGAAAGGACGCGCCCCCGGCGCGTCGTGCCGATTTGCGCCGCGCTGGCCACGCTCAGTGGATGCCGAGCGCCGCTTCGATGGTCCGCACCATGGCGACCAGGCGCGGCCCGATGTCGTCCTCGAGCTGGCCCCTTTTCAGCGCGAACGAGGGCACTCCGCAGTTGAAGGCGACGATCTCGCCGTCGACCGTGCGCCGCATCGGCACCGCTACCGCCGAGACCTCCGGTCGCAGCTCGCCGACCGAGACGCAGAAGCCCTTGCCGCGGATGTCCTCGAGGCCCTTGTCCATCGCGGCGCGGAACTTGCGGTGCAGGTCGGGCTCCTTGACCTTGATCTGGTTCAGCACCGCGTCGCGCTCGGACGGCGTGCAGGCGGCGAGGAACGCCCGCCCGATCGCGGCCTGCGCGATCGGCACCGCGGTGCCGATGTCGGGCAGCATCGTGAGCGCGTTGCCGTTGCGGGAGGACTCCACGTAGACCATGTTGAGGCGGTCGCGGATGCCCATCGACACCGAGCCGTGGCAGTAGTCGGCCAGCTCCTTCATGAACGGCCGCGCCACTTGCCGCACGCTCATCGAGGCGAGCAGCGGATAGCCGATCGACAGCACCGCCGAGCCGAGCTGGTATTTGCCGAGCCGCATGTTGTGGCGCAGATAGCCGAGCTTGGTCAGGGTATAGGTAAGGCGCGAAACGGTCGGCTTGGGCAGCCCGGTGCGCACCGAGATCTCCTTGTTGCCGAGCATCGTCTCGAGCGGCGTGAAACAGCGCAGCACCTCGAGTCCGCGCGCCAGAGTGGTGGCAAACTGGCGGTCGCCCTCGTGCTCGTAGCTGTAGGGGACCCCCGCATGGGATAGGGGGGCATTGGCCTCTGGTGCGCCCATCGATTCGTCTCCTGAGTGTTTGTTTTATTGGAATGCGGAAGGGGTTTCGCGTTTCGATATTCGTTCGCAGCCGACCCGGGTGTCAACTTAGTCATATCATATTTCGCATATCAAAATCCCCGAGGACCCCTTCATGAGCGCCTCTCCGTTCGATCTCGAAGGCAAAGTGGCCTTCATCACCGGCTCCACCCGCGGCATCGGAAAATCGATCGCCGAGGCGATGGCGCGCGCCGGCGCCAAGGTGGTCGTATCCAGCCGCAAGGCCGAGGCCTGCGAGGCGGTGCGGGGCGAATTCGAGCGCCAGGGCTGGCCGGTGATCGCCCAACCCTGCAACGTCTCGCGCAAGCAGGATCTGGAGGCCCTAGTCCAGAAAACGCTCTCGACCTGGGGCCGGATCGACATCGCGGTGGCTAACGCAGCCGCCAACCCCTACTACGGGCCGCTCACCGGGCTGCCAGACGAGGTGTTCGACAAGATCTTCGCCAACAACGTGAAGAGCGTGCTGTGGCTGGCCAACCTGACCCTGCCCGGGATGGCCGAGCGGGGCGGCGGCAGCTTCATCACGGTCGGCTCGATCGGCGGCATGAAGGCCAACACCGTGATCGGTGCCTACGGCATATCGAAGGCCGCCGACCACCACCTGGTGCGCAACCTGGCCGCCGAGTGGGGCCCGAAGAACGTGCGCGTCAACGCGATCGCCCCCGGCCTGATCAAGACCGATTTCGCGCGCGCGCTGTGGGAGGACGACGCGCGCCGGAAGGCGCGCGAAGCGATCACTCCCCTGCGCCGGCTCGGCGAGCCGGACGAGATCGGCGGCATCGCGGTGTTCCTGGCCTCGCGCGCGGCGTCGTTCATTACCGGCCAGGTAATCGTCGCCGATGGCGGGGTGACGATCGTCTGAGCGCTGCGCTAGACTAACCGGCTGCTGCAAGGAGCCCCCCCATGGACCTGAACTACTCCCCTGAAGAACTGGCGTTTCGCGACGAGGTGCGGGGCTGGCTGAGCGCGAACCTGCCCGCCGACCTCCGGCGCAAGGTGGCGGAATACGAGGAACTCACGCGCGACGACCTGCTGCGCTGGCACAAGATCCTCGCCAAGAAGGGCTGGGTCGCGCCGTCGTGGCCGAAGGAGTGGGGCGGCACCGACTGGAACCTGGTGCAGCGCTACATCTTCGAGGAGGAATGCGGCTACGCCGGGACGCCGCCGCTGATTCCCTTCGGACTGTCGATGTGCGCCCCAGTCCTGCTCAAGTTCGGCACCGAGGCGCAGAAGAAGCGCTTCCTGCCCCGGATCTACAACGGCGACGATTTCTGGTGCCAGGGCTATTCCGAGCCGGGCTCGGGGTCCGACCTTGCCTCGCTCAAGACCAAGGCGGTGCGCCAGGGCGACCATTACGTCGTCAACGGGCAGAAGATCTGGACCACCCTCGCGCACTACGCGGACTGGATCTTCTGCCTGGTGCGCACCGACAGCGGCGCCGCCAAGCGCCAGGAGGGCATCTCGTTCCTGCTGTTCGACATGAAGACGCCCGGCATCACGGTGCGCCCGCTGGTACTGATGGACGGCGGCCACGAGGTGAACGAGGTTTTCTTCGACGACGTCAAAGTGCCGCTGGAGAACCTCGTGTTTGAAGAAGGCAAGGGCTGGACGGTGGCCAAGTACCTGCTCGGCCACGAGCGCATGAACACCGGCCGGATCGGCGCCTCGAAGCGCGAGCTGGCGAAGCTCAAGGAATTCGCCGCCGCGCAGACCAAGGGCGGCCGGCCGTTGATCGATGACGTGCGCTTCCGCGACAAGCTCTCGCGCGTGGAAATCGAGCTCACCGCGCTGGAGATCACGAACCTGCGGTTCCTCGACCAGATGCGCCGCACCGGGCAGGCGCCGGGGGCGGACGTCTCGATGCTGAAGATCAAGGGGACCGAGATCCAGCAGGCGCTCTCCGAGCTGATGATGCAGGCGCTGGGACCGCTGGCGCAGCCGTTCAGGCCTTCGGACGGAGGCGACGGCTTCGATGCTTTCGCCGCTGCCCTCGCGCCGCGCTACTGCAACATGAGGAAGACCACCATCTACGCCGGCTCGAACGAGATCCAGCGCAACATCATCTCGAAAATGACGCTGGGACTGTAGCCATGAACTTCGACTACAACGAAGAGCAGCAGCTGCTGGCCGATTCGATCGGCCGCTTCATCGCCAAGGACTACGACTTCGATGCGCGCAAGAAGATCGTCGCGTCGAAGGAAGGCTACAGCGCCGAGGTCTGGTCCACCTTCGCGGAGATGGGGCTGCTCGGCATCCCGTTCGATGCGGAGCTGGGCGGTTTCGGCGGCGGGGCGATCGACCTGATGAGCGCGATGGAAGCGATCGGCGAGGGTCTGGTGGTCGAGCCGTTCATTCCCACCGTCGGGCTGGGCGCGCGGTTCGTCGCGCGCGGCGGCAGCGAGGCGCAGAAGAAGGCGATCCTGCCGGGGGTGATCGAGGGCAAACTGAAGATGGCTTTCGCGCAGACCGAGACCGGCGCGCGCTACGACCTGGCGCAGGTCGCGACGAGCGCGAAGAAGACGGGCAAGGTCTGGGTGCTCGATGGCGAGAAACGCGTCGTGCTCGGCGCGCCGATGGCCGACAAGCTGGTCGTCTCGGCGCGCACCTCGGGCAAGCCGGCCGACGCCAAGGGCATCAGCCTGTTCCTGGTCGATCGCGACGCGGCAGGCGTGAGCCTGCGGCCGTACTTGACGGTGGACGAGACGCGCGCGGCGGACGTCGTGCTCAAGGGCGTCGAAGTCGGCGCCGATGCGCTGATCGGCAAGGAGGGCGAAGCGCTCGCGCTGATCGAGGAGGTGATCGATTTCGCCACCGCGCTCACATGCGCCGAGGCGATCGGCGCCATGAAGCAGGCCAACGATGCCACCCTCGAATACCTCAAGACGCGCAAGCAGTTCGGCGTGCCGATCGGGACCTTCCAGGCGTTGCAGCACCGCATGGTGGACATGGTGATCGCCGCCGAGCAGGCGCGCTCGATGGCCTTCCTCGCCTGCGCCAAGGTCGACGCGGAGACCGACCCCGCCGAGCGCAAGCGCCTGGTGTCGGCGGCGAAGGTCGAGATCGCCGACGCCTGCCGCCACGTCAGCCAGGAAGCGATCCAGCTGCACGGCGGCATGGGGATGACCGAGGAGCTGAAAGTCAGCCACGCCTTCCGGCGGCTGACCGTGATCGCGCAACAGTTCGGCGACGCCGAACACCATTTGGAGCGCTTCGCGGCGCTCGACCGGAGCTGAAATGGCAGCCAACAAGGCATGGACGCTTGCCAGCCGCCCGAGCGGGACGGTGAGCGAGGACAACTTCAAGCTGGTCGAATCCGAGGCGCCGCGTCCCAAGGACGGCGAGGTGCTGGTGAAGAACCTGTGGCTTTCGCTCGACCCCTACATGCGCGGGCGCATGAACGACGTCAAATCGTATGTGCCGCCGGTGCAGATCGGCGAGGTGATGGTCGGCCAGACGGCGGGCGAGGTGTTGGAATCGAAGCACCCCGCGTTCAAGCAGGGCGACACGGTGCTCGCGGCGGGCTGGCAGCTCCTCAGCTGCATGAAGGGCGAGGATCTCGCCAAGGTCGACGCCGGCCGCGCGCCGCTGTCGTACTACCTCGGCGTGCTCGGCATGCCGGGGCTGACCGCCTACTTCGGGCTGAAGGAGATCGGCGCGCCCAAGCCCGGCGAGACGGTAGTGGTGTCGGCGGCCTCGGGCGCGGTCGGCAGCGTGGTCGGCCAGCTCGCCAAGATCGCCGGCTGCCGCGTCGTCGGGATAGCGGGCGGGCCGCAGAAGTGCGACTACGTGGTCAAGGAACTCGGCTTCGACGCCTGCGTCGACTACAAGGCTGGCAACCTGTACCGCGACCTGCGCGAGGCCTGTCCCAAGGGCGTCGACGTGTACTTCGAGAACGTCGGCGGCGAGATCCTCGACACGATGTTGAGGATCATGAACCCGTTCTCTCGCATCATCGTCTGCGGCATGATCGCCGAGTACAACCTCACCGAGCCCTACGCGCACAAGAACCTGCGCGCCGTGCTGGTGAACCGGATCAAGATGCAGGGCATGATCGTGTTCGACTGGAAGGACCGCTACACGGAGGGCGTACAGGCGCTGGCCGGGCATATCTCGCAGGGCAAGCTCAGGTACCGCGAGTCGGTCGTAGAGGGAATCGAGAACGCGCCCAAAGGATTCATCGCGCTCCTCAAGGGAGGCAACTTTGGAAAACAGCTCGTCAAGCTCGCCTGAGCGTCCGGCGCGCGCGTTCGAGTATGTCGGATTCTGGAAGCGTTTCATTGCTTTCGTGATTGATTCCATGGTCGTGCTGGTCGTTCTGGTGCCGTTGCTGCTCGTTATTCACAAAGGGAGCGAGTGGACGCAACTCGCCGAATATATGCAACAGGCCGTCGAGCAATCTGCTGCCGGCGGAAATCCGGACGTCGCTGCTAACGTACAGCGACTTGGGTTTGCTGGTCCGCTCGATTTCCTGATTCAAGTCGTGCTGCCCATCGTTGCAGTGTTGGTGTTCTGGAAATATCGAAGTGCAACCCCAGGCAAGATGGCGATTGCGGCTAAGATCGTCGACGCGAAAAGCGGGACTGAACCTTCGAACAAGCAGTTGCTCGTGCGCTTGCTCGGATATTTCGTTTCGATGCTGCCGCTCGGATTGGGGTTTCTCTGGATCGGCATCGACAGGCGCAAGCAGGGTTTCCACGACAAAATCGCAGGCACACTGGTGGTATACGACAATGATTGAGCTCTACACATGGCCGACGCCCAACGGGCACAAAGTCCACATCATGCTGGAGGAGACCGGGCTGCCCTACCGGGTGCACCCGATCGACATCGGCGCGGGGGACCAGTTCAAGCCCGAGTTCCTCGAGATCTCGCCGAACAACAAGATGCCGGCGATCGTCGACCCCGACGGGCCGGGCGGCGGGCCGTTCGCGCTCGCCGAGTCAGGGGCGATCCTTTTCTACCTCGCTTCCAAGACCGGCAGGTTCCTGCCGGAGGACCTGCGCAAGCGCTGGCAGGTGATGCAGTGGACGATGTTCCAGATGGGGCACATCGGGCCGATGCTGGGACAGGCGCACCACTTCCTCGGCTACGCGCCGGAGAAGATCGAGTACGCGATGAACCGCTACAAGAACGAGGCCAACCGCCTCTACGGCGTGCTCGAGCGGCGCCTGGGCGAGTCGAAGTTTCTCGCCTGCGGGGAATACACGATCGCCGACATGGCGACCATGCCCTGGCTGCGCTTTCCCGAGCGCCAGGGCGTGGACATCGAGGAGTATCCGAACGTCAGGCGTTGGCGCGACGGCATCGCCGCGCGCCCTGCGGTGCAGCGCGCGCTGCAGGTGCTCGCCGACCGGCGCCGCACCGGCGAAATGACCAAGGAGCAGCGGGAAAACATGTTCGGGAATGCCCAATATGCCAGGCGCTGAGCTGCAAGGGAAAGTCGCCTGGATCACCGGCGGCGGCTCGGGCATCGGCCTCGCGGGCGGGCTCGAACTCGCCAGGGCGGGCGCGCACGTGGTCATTTCCGGACGCACCGCGCGCACCAACGAGAGCGGCCTTGCGGAGCTGAAGAAGGTCGGCAGCGCGGAAGCGACCCTGCTCGACGTCGGCGACCGCGCCGCGGTGGAGAGGACCGCGGCGGCGATCGAGAAGCGCCATGGCCGCATCGACATCCTGGTGACGAGCGCGGGCACCAACATCGGCGGCGGCAAGCGGAACCTGAAGACCATGTCGCTCGACGGCTGGGACGACGTGGTGCGGATCAACCTGAATGGCCTCTTCTACTGCTGCTTCGCCGTGCTGCCCGGCATGCGCGCGAGGAAGGACGGCGTCATCATCAATATCTCTTCCTGGGCCGGGCGCTACGCCACGCCGCTCACCGGGCCCGCGTACAACGCCACCAAGCGCGCGGTGATCGCCCTTTCGGAATCGATCAACATGGAGGAGTACGTCAACGGCATCCGCGCCACCTCGATCCTGCCGGGTGAAGTGGCGACCCCGATCATGGAAAAACGCCCGGTTCCGCCGTCCAAGGAAGAGCGCGCGCGCATGTCGCAGCCGGAGGACTTCGGCAAGGCGATCCTGTTCATTGCGACGATGCCGGCGCGCACCTGCGTGAACGAGATCATCATCAGCCCGACCGCGAACCGCCTTCTCCCCCGCGGCATCGAAGAACCGAAGAATTGATCTTCCTGCGCGTCGCGCTGCCGTTCATCGCGGGGTTCTTCGTCTCGTACATGTATCGCGCGGTGAACGCGGTGCTGGGACCCACGCTCGCGGCCGAGTTTGGTCTGACCGCCGGCGGGCTGGGGCTGCTCACCAGCATGTACTTCCTCGCCTTCGCACTGTTCCAGCTGCCGCTCGGCCTGCTGCTCGACCGCTTCGGACCGCGGCGGGTGAACGCCACGCTGCTGCTGGTCGCCGCGGCCGGCGGCGCCTGGTTCGCTACGGCGCACACGGCGGCCGAGGCGATCGCCGCGCGCGGTCTGATCGGCCTCGGCGTGTCGGGTTGCCTGATGTCGACGATCCTTGCCTTCGTGCTCTGGTATCCGCACGAGCGCCTGTCGACGATGAACGGCGTCGCCTTCGCCTCCGGCGCGCTCGGCTCGATCACCGTGAGCGTGCCGCTCGAGCTGCTGCTGCGGGTCTGGCCCTGGCGCGAGGCGTTCATGCTGCTGGTCGGCGCGACGCTCGCGGTGAGCCTGACGCTCTGGTTCTGGGTGCCGGAGCGCAGCGCGCGCCCGAGCGGCGCCAGCCTGCGAGATCAGCTGCGCGGCATGGCTACCCTGGTCGCCGACCGCGGCTTTCGGCGTATTGCGCTTGCCATGGCGGCGAGCCAGATCGCCGCCATGGCGCTGCAGACCCTCTGGATGGCGACCTGGCTGCGCGATGTCGCCGGCTACACCCCGCCCGAGGTGGCCGAGGGGTTGCTGGCGGCGAATGTCGCGATGATCGTCGGCTACCTCGGCTTCGGCCGTGCGGCGGACTTCCGGGCGCGGCACGGCAAGAGCGTGCTGCCGCTGCTTGCTGGCGGGCTTGCGCTGGCCTCGTTCAGCCTCGCGCTGCTCGCGCTCGGAACGCGCACCTGGAGCCTGCTGCTGTGGTGCACCTTCGTCGGCGGCAGCACTGCGATCGTGCTCTCCTTCTCGCTGCTGTCGCGCCGCTATCCGAAGGAAATGGTCGGGCGCGCGAACACCGGGATCAACGTGTTTGGCTTCAGCGGCATGTTCCTCGGCCAGTGGGGCATCGGCGCAGTGCTCGACCTGTGGCCGCAGAGCGCCACGGGTTACGCGCCCGCGGCCTACACCTGGGCGCTCGGCCTCGCCTGGGCGATCCAATTCTCCGGCCTGGTCTGGCTCTGGACCGGGCGGCGGCTGCTCGAGCGCCCTTTGGCGCCGGCCGGCGCGGCCTAGCCCTTGCGCGCGCGAACGGTGCCGATCGCCTTCGCGACCAGGCTGCCGTCCTCGTTCTTCGCCTCGCCCTCGACGAAGATGATGCTGCGGCCGTTCTTCAGCACCCGCGCCTCGGCAAGCAGGCGCGGTCCGCTGCCGCCGCCGATGAACGAAGTGCTCATGTCGATCGTCATCACGCCGGCCGAGTCGGGGTGGAGCGTGCGCGCGGCGGTGCACAGCGCGACGTCGAGCAGAGTCATGATCACGCCGCCGTGCGCGGTGCCGAAGCTGTTGCTCATGTGAGGCTCGAGCGCGAGCGACAGCCGCGCGGTGCCTTCGCCCAGCGCGTCGGTCGCCAGGCCGAGGTGGGCGACGAAGGGAATCTTCTTCTGGTACTCGCGCGCGAAGTCGGCGTCGTGCTTCATATCAGCGCGGCGCCGCCGTCGACCGCGATCGCCTGCCCGGTGATGTGGCGCGATGCCTCCGAGGCGAGCAGCACCGCGAGCCCTTTCAGGTCCTCCTCGCCGCCCAGGCGCCGGGTCGGGGTCAGCTCGGTCAGCATCTTGCCCAGCGTGTCGAGCGTGCCCTTGGTCATTTTGGAAGGAAAGAACCCCGGGCAGATCGCGTTCACTGTGATGCCGTGCTCGCCCCACTCGGCGGCGAACTGGCGCGTCAGGCCCACCACGCCGTGCTTGGTCGCGTTGTAGGCGATGGTGCGCACCACGCGGGGGTCGCTCGCCATCAGGCCGGCGACCGAGGCGACGTTGACGATGCGGCCCCACTTGGCCTGGATCATCGATTTTTTCGCGATCTGCTGAGAGATGAGGAAGGTGCCGGTGAGGTTCAGGTTCACCAGCTTGTCCCAGGCCTCGAGCGGATGGTCCTCGGCCGGCGCGCCCCAGGTGGCGCCGGCGTTGTTGACCAGTATGTCGACCTTGCCGAATCGCTTCAGCACGGCGTCGGCCAGCGGGACGATCTGCTCGCGATCGCCCATGTCGCAGACGTAGGGCGCAGCCTCGATCCCCTGCTTGGCGAGGTGCGCCACCGCCGCGTCGAGCTCGTTCTTCTTGCGCGCGGTCAGCGCGAGCCTGGCGCCCATCTCGCCCAGCGCCTCGGCGATCTGCAGGCCGAGGCCGCGCGAACCGCCGGTGACGATCGCCACGCGCCCGGTGAGGTCGAACAGCTTCTTGACGCTCATGCGCTTCTCCTTCGCAAGGGGAGCCGAAATTCTAGCTGAATTGGTACACTGCGCACTTTTTTGGATTTTGCGTGCAACTGATCTGCCTCGATTTCGAAGGCGTTCTGGTCCCGGAGATCTGGGTCGAAGTCTCGAAGCGCACCGGGATCGGCGCGCTCGCGCGCACCACGCGTGACGAGCCCGACTACGACAAGCTGATGCGCTACCGGCTCGACCTTCTGCGCCACCACGGCCTGCGGCTCTCGGATATCCAGCAGGTGATCGCGACGATGGCGCCGCTCGATGGCGCCCCCGCCTTCCTCGCCGCGCTGCGCGCGCGCTATCAGCTGGTGATCCTGTCCGACACCTTCTACGAGTTCGCCGGCCCCCTGATGCGCCAGCTCGGCCGCCCAACGCTGTTCTGCCACCGGCTCGAAGTGGATGCGGACGGCTTCGTCGCCAGCTATCACCTCAGGATGGCGGACCACAAGCGCGCCGCGGTGCACGCATTCCAGGGACTCAAGTACCGGGTGATCGCGGCCGGCGACTCCTACAACGACACCGCGATGCTCGCCGCCGCCGACGCCGGGATCTTCTTCCGCCCGCCGCCGGCGATCGCCGCCGAGTTTCCGCAATTCCGCGTCACGCAGACCTATGCCGAGCTGGAGGCCGCGATCGCCGAAGCAGTTTAGGCTATTTTCTTTTTAAGGTACGCGAGCAGGTCGTCGAGCGTGACGAGCTTCGCGTAGTCGGCCTCGGGGATGTCGACCTTGAGGCGCTCGTGCAGCGCGACGAGGAAGTTCAGCCAGTCCATCGAGTCGAGGTCGACCTGGCTGCGCAGCGGCTTGTCGGCGCGCAGCTCGCCTGGCTCGAGCTCGGGCGCGATCGTGGACAGGATTGCCAGCACCTGGGATTTGAGCTCTTCGGGCTTCACAACTCCTCCGGTCTTTGCAGCTGTTCGCGCAGCGCGGCGAGGAAGCGCGCGCCGCGGTGGCCGTCGCTCGCGCGATGGTCGCCCGAGAGCGTCGCCGTGACCACCGGCGCGGCGCGCAGCGCGCCGTCCTCCGCCCAGGCGCGCTCGGCGATGCGCCCGAACCCTATCAGCGCCGCCTGCGGCGGGTAAATGACCCCGTACACCGCCTCGACGCCTTGCTCGCCGAGGTTGGTGACGGTGATGGTGGGATCCGACATCTCCGAGCTGCGCAGCGATCCCGTGCGAGCACGCCGGACCAGGTCGGCGAGCGCGCGCATCAGCTCCTCGAGGTTGCGTTCGTCGACGTCGTGGATCGCGGGCGCCACCAGGCCGCCCTGGCGCAGAGAGATCGCGACCCCGACGTGAATGCCTTGCCCGGGCTGGAACGCGCCGTCGCGCCAGAAGCCGTTCAGCTCCGGGTACTTCCTCAGCGTGACCGCGACCGCTTTCAGCTGCAGCGCACCCATCAGCACGCGCTCGGTGACCGGGCGCGCCTCGTTCGCGCGCGCGAGGTGCTCGAGCGCCTTGTGCATCGGGATCGTCTCGGAGAGGTAGTAGTGCGGAATCTCGCGCTTGGAGCGGCTCATCGCCGCGCCGATCGCCTTGCGCATCTCCGCTTGGCGGTCGGTGACCGGCGCGGGAGCAGGGGCAGGAGTGGGAGCGGCGGGCTTGGCCGCCTTCTCGACGTCTTCCAGCGTTACTGCTCCGTGCGGCCCGGTCCCCTCGACCTTGTCGATGTCGACGTCGAGCTCGTGGGCGCGCTTGCGCGCTGCGGGGGACGCGGGCTTGCGAAGAGACGGGGGTACCGCTTTAGCAGGTGAAGGCGCAGCGGCAGGCGGGGGAGCGGGAGCATGAGCAGGTGCGGCCTCGCCGGTGCCGCTCAGCTTCGCCATCACCGTCCCGACCGGGATCGTCTCGCCCGGCTTGGTGATCAGCTCCTCGACCGTGCCGTCGTGCCAGATCTCGACATCGACCGCGGCCTTTGAGGTGTCGACCACCGCGATCACCTGACCTCGCTTGACCGCTTCGCCCGGCTTGACCTTCCACTCGAGCAGCTTGCCCTGGTCCATGTCGGCGCCGAGCGAAGGGAGCTTGAATTCCATCATCCGAACAGTCCTTTCGCCGCGGCGACGATCTTGTCCGGCTGCGGCAGCGCCGCCTGCTCCATGTGCTTTGCGTAGGGCATCGGCACTTCCTCGCTGCACACCCGCGCGAGCGGGGCGTCGAGCTCGTAGAAGGCCTGCTCGACGATCCTCGCCATCAGCTCGGCGGCCAGGCTGCCGGTTTTCCAGGCCTCGTCGACGATCACGGCGCGGCGGCACTTCGCGACCGAGGCCATGATGGTCTCGTCATCGAGCGGTCGCAGCACCCGCAGGTCGACGACCTCGGCCTCGATGCCTTCCTCGGCGAGCATGTCGGCGGCCTTCAGCGTCTTGGGCAGCGAGCCGCCGTAGGTGATCAGGCTCACCGCAGTACCGGGTTTTCTGACCATTGCGGACTTGATATCCGTGGACCACGGTTCGGGCAGTTCGCCTTCCATGTTGTAGAGCTCTGCGTGTTCGAAGATGATCACCGGGTCTGGGTCGGCGAGCGCCGGCGCGAGCATGCCGCGCGCGTCCTCCACCGTCGCCGGCGCGAGCACCTTGATGCCGGGGATGTGCGCGTACCAGTTCTCCAGGCTGTGCGAGTGCTGGGCGCCTATCTGGCGCCCGGCGCCGCTCGCCATCCGGATCACCAGCGGCACCGAGAACTGGCCGCCCGACATGTGGCGGTAGAGCGAGGCCGTGTTGACGATCTGGTCGAGCGCGAGCAGGCTGAAGTTGACCGTCATCACCTCGACGATCGGGCGCATGCCGCCGAGCGCGGCGCCGATGCCGGCGCCGGTGAAGCCGAGCTCCGACAGCGGCGTGTCGCGGATGCGCTCAGGGCCGAACTCTTCGAGGAAGCCCTTGGACACCGCGTAGGAGCCGCCGTACTTTCCAACGTCCTCGCCCATCAGGAACACGCGCGGGTCATTGGTGAGCGCCTCGTGATGCGCCTCGCGCATTGCCTCGCGGAAGGAGATCTTTCTCATGCCGCGGTCACGTCCTTGGTCAGGTCCTCGACCGGCTCCCAGCTGCCGGCCTCGGCGAAGGCCACCGCGTCCTCGACTTCCTTCGCCACTTCCGCGTCGAGCGCAAGGAACTGCTGTTCGGTCAGCTTTTTCTCGGCCTTGAGCCGCGCGGTGAAGGTGTGCAGCGGCCCGCGCGTCTTCCACTCCTCGATTTCCTTCTTGTCGCGGTACAGGTCCGGGTCGAACATCGAGTGCGCGCGGTAGCGGTAGGTCTGGAACTCGACGAAGAACGGCCCCTTGCCTGCGCGCACGTGCTGCTGCGCCTTGTTCGCCGCCTCGTGCACGGCGACGATATCCTGGCCGTCGACCTTGGCGGTCGGCACGCCGTAGGAGCCGGCCTTCGCGCAGAGGTCGGTCTGCGATTCCGAGCGCGCGAGCGCGGTGCCCATCGCGTAGAGGTTGTTCTCGCAGCAAAAGAGCGCCGGCACCTTCCACAGCGCGGCGAGATTCATCGCCTCGTGGAACGCGCCTTCGGCCATCGCGCCCTCGCCGAAAAAGCAGGCGGTGACGCGCTTGACCTCCTGCAGCTTGTCGGCGAGCGCGAGGCCGACGGCGAGCGGCAGCCCGCCGGCGACGATCGCGTTGCCGCCGTACAAGCGCAGCTTGGCGTCGAACAGGTGCATCGATCCGCCGCGGCCGCGCGAGCAGCCTTCGCGCTTGCCGTACATCTCGGCCAGGATGGTGCGCATCGGCATGCCGCGCAGCAGCGCATGGCCGTGCTCGCGGTAGGTGGCGACAATGTTGTCCTCGGCCTTGAGCGCGTGGATCACGCCGGTGGCGACCGCTTCTTCCCCGATGTACAGGTGCAGGAAGCCGCGGATCTTCTGCTCGCCGTAGAGCTCGGCGGCGCGCTCCTCCATGCGGCGGATGCGCAGCATGTCGCGCACCATCGCGAGTGCGAGCTCGGGCTGCCACGGTACCGGGCCGGCGGGCGGCGGAGCAATCGTCATTCGGACTCCAGCGTCGAGGTATCGCCCTCGGGCAGGCCCAGCTCGCGCGCCTTGAGCAGGCGGCGCATGATTTTTCCGCTGCGCGTCTTGGGCAGCGAGGGTTTGATTTCTATCTCCTTGGGCGCCACGGCCGCGCCGAGGCGCTTCCTCGCGTGACCGAGGATCTCGCGCGTCAGGGCTTCGGAAGGCGTGAAGCCTTGCTTGAGGGAAATGAAGGCCTTCACGACCTGGCCGACCGTCGGGTCGGGCTTGCCGATCACGCCAGCCTCAGCCACCGCGGGGTGCTCCATCAGCGCGCTCTCGACCTCGAACGGGCCGATCAGGTGGCCGGCCGATTTGATCACGTCGTCGGCGCGGCCGACGAACCAGTAGTAGCCGTCGGCGTCGCGCTTGGCGAGATCGCCGCTCAGGTACCAGCCGTCGCGGAAGCATTTGCGGTAGCGCTCGTCCTCGTGCAGGTAGCCGCGGAACATCGACGGCCAGCCCGCCTTGAGCGCCAGCTCGCCTTCGACGTCGGGCTGGTCGATGATCTTCACCTTGTCGCCCGATTCCTGATGCTCGACGATGCATGCCTCGACACCCGGGATTGGCAGCCCCATCGAGCCCGGCTTGACGTCCAGCGCGGCGAAGTTGGAAATCATGATGCCGCCGGTCTCGGTCTGCCACCAGTTGTCGTGGATCGGCAGCTGCAGGGTCTCCTCGCCCCACCACACTGCCTCCGGGTTGAGCGGCTCGCCCACGCTGGCGACGAACCTGAGCGCGGGGTAGCTGCGCTTGCGCGCTAGCTCGGCGCCCGTCTTCATCAGCATCCGGATCGCGGTCGGCGCGGTGTACCAGACCGAAACCTTCTGCTCTTCGAGGATGCGGTACCAGCGCTCGGCGTCGAACTCGGCCTCGTCCACCACGCTGGTAACCCCGTGCAGCAGGGGCGCGATGATGCCGTAGGAGGTGCCGGTGACCCAGCCCGGGTCGGCGGTGCACCAGAAGACGTCCTCGGGATGCAGGTCGAGCGCGTAGCGCCCGGTGACGTAGTGCGTCAGCACCGCGCCGTGCACGTGCACCGCGCCCTTGGGCCGGCCGGTGGTGCCGCTGGTGAAGTGCAGCAGCGCCATGTCCTCGGCCGTGGTGCGCGCCGTCTCGAATTTCTCGGAAGCCTGGTCCATCAGGCGCGCGAACTCCGGCGTGTCGACCTCGAGCACGTGCTCGAGCGTCGGCAGCTCGGCGCGGACCTTCGCGACCTTGCGCCGGTACAGCTCGCTGGTGGTGACCAGCACCCTGCCTTCGCCGAGCCTGACGCGGGTGGCGATCGGCTCCGGGCCGAAGGCCGAAAAGAGCGGCGAAACCACGCTGCCGTTCTTGAGCGCGCCGAGCGCGGCGATGTAGAGCTCCGGAATCCGTCCCGACAGCACGAACACGCGCTCGCCCGGCCCGACGCCGAGGCTGCGCAGCAGGTTGGCGAAGCGGCCGGTTAGGCGCGAAAGCTCCGCGTAGGAAACGTCGCGCTGCGCGCCTTCGGTCGAAAGAAAGCGGAACGCGACCCTGTCGGCGCGCGCATGGCGCTCGACCGCCTCGTGCGCGATGTTCAGCCCGCCGCCGGGAAGTCCGGCGAGCTCGCGACGCGCGTTGTCCCAGCTGAAGGCCGCGCGGGCCGCCGCATAGTCGACCAGGTTGGGTGCGACGCGCTGCGCGCCCGGATTCTTGCGGATGACGTCAGGGCGCTCCATCGATTCAGGCTACCGCTGCGCGGCGGCCCGGCATTGAGCGAGATCAAACCGCGCTTACGGACGCGTACCGCGCACCGAAGTCGCGATCGCGTTGGTGTGCACGTTTACCAGGCCGAAGTCCCGGAACCAGTCGAGCACTTCCTCCTCCGAGTGGACGCCGTGGTGGGCGGGCGTGTAGCCGTCGAACACGGCCAGGATGGCGCGCGCCCTGGTTGAATGGTGCACGGAGAACGGGAACTGCTTCATGAAGGCCGCAAGCAACGGGTTGCGCGGATGGGCGTGCGCCACGTCGACGATCCATTCGCACCACTCCTCGAAGGCCCGATGCGGCAGCTTAGAGGACATGGGTATCCACTCCTTGCGGCGGCGGAATTCCGGAGGGTAGACCCAGATCGCCAGGTCGCCGCCGGGGCGCAGCAACGGGACGAGCCGGGCCGCGTAGGCGCGCGTATCCGGCGTGTGGTGCAGCACACCGATCGAAATGATCAGGTCGAACGATCCTTCACGGAAGGGGAGCCTGCCGATGTCCGCCTGCATGACGACTGCGTTTCCGAGGGAGGCGAGGTTGTCGCGCGCCGACTCGACTGCGTCGCTCAGGTCGACGCCGACGACCTGTGCTCCCCACTTCGCGAGGATTTCGGCATGGCGGCCGACACCGGTGCCCGCGTCCAGCACGAAGCGCCCGCGCACCTGGTCCGGGGACAGCCCGGTCTTGCCGACGAGATCCTCTTCGGAAAGCGCGAGGTTCTGCACGCTGTCGACCTGCGTCTTGACGTGGCGCGTCCACTGGTAGGAGAACGAGTCGGCGTAGGCATCGCCCGCCACGAAGCGCGGAATCCCGCGCAGCACCGGGATCGACGCGCCGTCTTCGATCTGCAGCGCCTCGCCGCTTGCGCGCACCACGCGCTGCTCGAGCGCCGCGTGCAGCTTCACGCCGAGTGCGTCGTCCAGGGACTTGCCGAAGGCGCGCGAGAGCTCCGCCGGGTTCATGCGGGCACTGCCGCGATGCGCAGCGCGTCCGCTCCCCGGACGAGGGCCAGCCCTAGCCGGGTGCTCACGGAGCCCGGGCGCAGCGCCTCCAGGATCGCCTCGGCGACGGGGGGCTCGAGGATCACGCCGGGCAGCAGGCCCGCGCACAGCGCGGACAGGAAATCCGCAAGCCAGTTGCCGCAGCTATCATCGCCATCGCAGGCCTGGCTCAGAGCCGTGCGCAGGCCCTGCAGGGCGCCGAGTCTGGCGTGGCCGCTCTCGATGCCGGCGTTGTCCGAGCGAAGCGATACTTCGGCCTCGCCGATGCGGGCGTCGAGGCTTGCCGCACGCAATCTGCCGTCGGCGCCGATCGACGCGCGCAGCGCGATGTCGCCGGCCGTGCCGATCGAGTCGATCCCGGCTTGCCGCAGTCTCACGGCGAAGCGCACCGTGCCCTCGCGCCCCTCGATCTCGAGCGTCACGCTCTCGGCGCTCGCGAGCCCGAGGCCGAAGTCGCGCAGATCGAGCGCGGGCGCATACACGGTCACTTCCGATTCGCCCGTTTCCACGCTCCCCGACGTGTCGAGCCGCCCGCCGAGGAGGGCGCCGAGCTTGTCCAAGGCGCGCGCCGCCGCGTTGCCGCGTTCGCCCCGCGCGGCCTGCGCGTCGTCCGTCAGCGTCTCCAGGATCGCGTAGCTGCGCGGCGCACGCTCCGGCGGCACGTTGTCGGACGGCGAGAAGAAGATCTGCCGTTCGACGTGCAGGTAGCGGCCGGCTCCCTGGGCGACGATCTCGTCGACGGAGCGCGCGTGCGGCGCGGCCAGTGCAGTGCCGTTCTCGTAGAGCCGCAGCACGGAGCGACCGCGCCGGTCGCAAAGAAAATCCTCCTCGAGCGTGATGACGTAGCAGTGGCCGCCGTAGTGCGCGGCGGCCTTGAACGGAATCCAGCGCGGTGCGCGCGCGAGCGTGCGGGCGAGCAGGGCGAGCGCTCCCGCATTGCGCCGGTTTTCCGCCAGCGTGCGGCAGTAATACGCGTACAGCCAGAACGAGCAGAACGCGATGCTGAACGGCTTGGCCGGCCGCATGCCGCGGGGAAGCGGTTCAGCCCTTGAGCTGCAGCGACTTGTACTCGAGGAACTCTTCCAGGCCGTAGGTGCCGGCCTCTCGGCCGTGGCCGGACTGGCCGAAGCCGCCGAAGGGAGCGTTCATGTTGAACGCCCCGCCGTTGACGTCGACCTGACCGGCGCGGATGCGGCGCGCAAGCTTCTGCGCGCGCGCCTCGTCCTTGCCCCATACCGCGCCCGCCAGGCCGTAAGGCGTGTCGTTCGCGATGCGCACGGCGTCTTCCTCGTCCTTGTAGGTGACGATCGAGAGTACCGGGCCGAAGATCTCCTCCTGTTCGATGGTCGAGCCGGGCTTGACCTTGCCGAACACTGTCGGCTTGACGAAGTAGCCCGCCGGCACGTTTTCCGGGGTCTCCGGCCCGCCCGCGAGCAGCTCGGCGCCTTCCTCAACCCCTTTGCGGATGTAGGCGCGCACGCGCTCGACCTGCGCCGCCGAAGCGAGCGGCCCGAGCTTGGTTGTCTCGGCGAGCGGGTCGCCGAGCGTGAAGCCGTTGGCGACTTCGGCGGCGATCTTCTTCGCCTCCTCGTACTTCGATTCCGGCACCAGCATCCTGGTCAGCGCTGTGCAGGTCTGCCCCGAATTGAGGTAACAGCCGTTGACGGTGCTTTTCACCGCGACGGCCAGGTCGGCGTCGTCGAGGATCACGGAGGCCGACTTGCCGCCGAGCTCGAGCGCGACGCGCTTGACGCCCTGCGCGGCGAGCTCGGAGATGCGCTTGCCGGCGCGCGTCGATCCGGTGAAAGAGATCATGTCAACCTGCGGGTGACGCACCAGCGCCTCGCCGACGACCTGGCCGTATCCCGTCACCAGGTTGAACACGCCCTTGGGCAGGCCCGCCGCCTCGATCACCTCGGCGAGGGCGAAGGCGTTGAATGGCGCGACCTCGGAGGGCTTAAGCACGACCGTGCAGCCTGCGGCCAGCGCGGGCGCGACCTTGAGCGCGATCTGGTGCAGGGGGTAGTTCCATGGCGTGATCGCGACCACCACGCCGACGGGCTCGCGCACCACGACCGAATTGCCGACGCGTTCCTCGAACTTGAAGCCCCTGACGAGCTTGGCGTAGTTGGCGTAGTTCGCGATCGGCAGGCCGACCTGGATGCGGTTTGCGAGCTTGAGCGGCATGCCCACCTCGTGCGCGATGGTGCGGGCGATCTCTTCGGCGCGGGCCTTGAGGCCGGCGGAGATCTTGTCCAGGAATTCGGCTCGCTTCTCGACCGGCGTCTGCGACCATCCTTCGAGCGCGCCGCGGGCGGCCTTCACCGCCGCCTCGGCGTCCTTTTCCCCGCCGGCCGGCACCCACCCCATGACCTCGCCGTTGCCCGCGTTGTGGACGTCGATCGCTTCCTTGCCTGACGGGGCGACCCATTGGCCGCCGATGTAGAACTTGTCGCGCACGAGCATCTGGACCTCCTTGTCGAGAGACGTATTTTAGCCGAGGGGCCGCGCTATACTCCGCGGCAAGATTGGACAAGGGGATATATCACATGGCGCAATCCGCACGGGCTGTCGTGTGCCGGGAGTTGAACAAGCCGGTGGTGGTCGAGTCGATCACGGTCGAACCGCCGCAGCGGGGCGAAGTGATGGTGAAGCTCGGCGCCTGCGGAGTTTGCCACTCCGACCTGTCGGCGACCAACGGCACCATCCCGCTGCCGCCGCCGCTCGTGCTCGGGCACGAGGCCGCGGGCGAGGTGATCGCGGTGGGCGAGGGTGTGACCGGCCTCGCGGTGGGCGACCACGTGGTGTCGTCGTTCATCTACATGTGCGGCAAGTGCCGGTTCTGCTCGATCGGCCGCCCGGTGCTGTGCGTCGACCAGGGCAAGGCCCTGACCACGCTTCCCGACGGCACGCTGCGCACCAAGGACGCGCAGGGCAAGCCGCTCAACATCTTCTCCGGCTGCGGCGTGATGGCCGAATACGCCACACTGCACGTCGACAACGTGGTCAAGATCGATCCCAAGATCCCCTTCGACCGCGCGGCGCTGGTCGGCTGCGCGGTGACCACCGGCGTGGGCGCGGTGTTCAACACCGCGCGCGTCGTCCCGGGGGCGAGCGTGGCGGTGTTCGGCTGCGGCGGGGTCGGGCTCAACGTGATCCAGGGCGCCGCGATCGCCGGCGCCGGGCGCATCGTCGCGATCGACTCGATGGAATCCAAGCTGGAGATGGCGAAGAAGTTCGGCGCCACCGACGCGTTGCTCGCGAAGCCGGGCGAGGATCTGACCAAGCCGCTCAAGAAGCTGACCGGCGGCGGCGCCGACTACGCCTTCGAATGCGTCGGCAGCGGTGAGCTCGCGGGGGCGGCCTACAAGGCGGTCGGGCGCGGCGGCGTCGCGGTGGTGGTCGGCGTGGCCAAGCCCGGGGACTCGACCTCCGTGCGCACGATGACGTTGCCGTTCGAGGAGAAGACGCTGACCGGCAGCTACTTCGGCTCCTGCGTGCCCCGGGTGGACTTTCCGCGGCTGCTCGGGTTGTATGTGCAGGGCAAGCTCAAGCTCGACGAGCTGATCACGCGGCGCTATTCGATCGACGAGGCGCCGCAGGCGTTTGCAGACCTGGAGTCCGGCAAGAACGCCCGCGGCGTGATCGTGTTCTGAGATGGCCGCAGCGGATCTGGCGACGGGGCGCATCCTGGTCGTCGATGACCAGCGCACCAACGCCGAGCTGACGGCCGATCTGCTGCGCCGGCAAGGTTACGAGGTTCGCACGGCTCTGGACGGGGCGCAGGCGCTTGAAATCGTGCGCGGCGAACCGCTCGACCTGGTGGTGTCCGACATCATGATGCCGGGCGTCGACGGCTATGAGTTGTGCCGCAGCGTGCGTGCAAGCACGCAGACGGCGCTCTTGCCGGTGGTGCTCGTCACCTCGCTCGATCCGCAGGCCGAGCGCGTCAAGGGAATTGAGGCCGGCGCCGACGACTTCCTGTCCAAGCCGGTCAACTGGACCGAGCTTTTCGCCCGCGTGCGGTCGCTCTTGCGCGTCAAGACGCTGCAGGACGAAGTGCGGCGCCAGGCCGAGGCGCTGCGCGACTGGAACGCGAAGCTCGAGGAGCGCGTGGGTCAGCAGGTGACGGCGATCGAGCGCCTCGGCCGGCTCAAGCGCTTCTTCTCGCCGCAGGTCGCCGATGCCATCGTTGCCGGCGGCGAGGAGATCCTGCGCCCGCACCGGCGCGAGATCACTGCGGTATTTCTCGACCTGCGAGGCTTCACCGCGTTCACCGACCGCGCCGATCCCGAGGAGGTGCTCGAGCTGCTGCGCGCCTACCACAGCACGCTGGGGCATATCGTCGCCGAGCACGGCGGCACGCTCGAGCATTTCGCCGGCGACGGCGTGATGATCTTCTTCAACGATCCGTTCCCGGTCGAGCGCGCCGCGGAGCGCGCGGCGCGCATGGCGCTCGCCCTTCAGCAGGCCTTCGGACCGATCGCGCAGGCCTGGAAGAAGCTGGGCCAGGAAGTCGGCCTCGGCATCGGCATCGCCCAGGGCGAGGCGACGCTGGGCGTGATCGGCTTCGAGCAGCGCTGGGAATACGCTGCGATCGGCAACGTGCCGAACCTCGCAGCGCGCCTATGCGGCGAGGCGCGTGCCGGTGAGATCATTGTAGACGCCCAGACCGAGACCGACCTTGCTCAGCTCGCCGAGGCCGACCAGGTCGGGCCGCTGCAGCTGCGCGGCTTCGCCCAACCTGTATCGGCCTTTCGCGTGACTGCCCTGAGGGGCTGAAAAGGTGCGCTCCCGCGTCGTCGACAACGGCAACGGACTTGCGATGCATTTGCTCGAAGCCGGCGAGGCGGGGCGCCCGGGCCTGCTCCTGCTGCATGGCTTTCCCGAGCTTGCCTACAGCTGGCGCAAGGTGATGCCGGCGCTCGCCGCGGCCGGCTTTCACGTCCTCGCGCCCGACCAGCGCGGCTACGGGCGCACCACCGGATGGAGCGCGTCGTATGACGGCGACGTCGATTCGTTTCGGCTACTCAACCTGGTGCGCGACATGCTCGGCCTTGTGTCGACGCTTGGCTGGCGCTCGGTGGCGGCGGTCGTCGGACACGACTTCGGCGCCTCGGTGGCGGCCAACTGCGCGCTGCTGCACCCGGATGTGTTCCGCTCGGTGGTGCTGATGAGCGCGCCCTTCGGCGGCCCCGCCGCCCCGGACATCGGCGCCGCGCTCGCCGCGCTGCCGCGCCCGCGCAAGCACTACCAGTGGTACTACTCGACGCGCCGGGCGAACGACGACATGTGGCGTTGCGCGCAGGGCGTGCACGCCTTCCTGCGCGCCTACTTCCACTACAAGAGCGCCGATTGGCCAGGCAACAAGCCGTTCAGGCTCGCGAGCTGGAGCGCGGCCGAGCTGGCGAAGATGCCGACCTACTACGTCATGGACCTGGACAAGACGATGGCCGAAACCGTCGCGCCCGAGATGCCTTCCCGGCCCGCGCCCTGGCTTACCGACGACGAGCTGGCCGTCTACAGCGCCGAGTACGAGCGCACCGGATTCCAGGGCGGGCTGCAGTGGTACCGCTGCCGCACCGAGGGCCGCAACAGGGACCTGGACGCTTTCGGCCGCACCATCGACGTGCCATCCGCCTTCATCGCCGGGGCGAGCGACTGGGGCATCTACCAGGTGCCGGGCGCGCTCGAGGCGATGCAGGAAACCGCATGCGCCCGCATGCGCGGCTGCCACCTGGTCGAGGGCGCGGGGCACTGGGTGCAGCAGGAAAGGCCCGAAGAGGTCGTCCGGCTGCTGCTGGAATTCCTCGTCTAACGGCAGCCGAGCCGCCGTTCCTTGTCGAGCACGAGCGCGGTGAGGGTGTCGTTGACCGGCGCGGCGACGCCGACTTCCTTGCCGACGCGCGGAATCGAGCCGTTGATGACGCCGATCTCGGACTTTCGCTTCGCCATCAGGTCGAGCAGCACCGAGGGGCGCGCGTTCGGGATCTTGGAGCCGAAGTCGCGCACGTAGGCGACCGGGTCGTTGAAGCCGAGCCGGATGTTCTTCTTCCGCGCGACCTGGTAGGCCTCGGTGGCGCACGCGGCCGAGACGCGGGAAAGGTCCGGGTCCTCCATCACCTCGATCACGGTGTGGTCGCTGATGCCGCAGGGGCCGGAGTAGGCGCAGTTGCAGATCAGCTTCTCCCACACCAGCTGATCGATGTCGTCGAAGCACTTGACGCGGAAACCCGCGCCCTGCCACACGTCGGCGACCTTCTCCAGGCGCGGCGTGATCGGGCCGGCGAATTCGCCCAGCCGCACCAGCTCCATGCCGTTGTGGTGCGCGTGACCCGGCGCCTTGATCGAGGCGCCGAAGCCGCCCACCACGCCGACCAGAACGCGCTCCTTGCCCAGCACGGATGCGGCCGTGTCGGGGCCGCCGAGGCCATTCTGGATCGACAGTACGACGGTATCTCTTCCCAGGACTTCTTTGACCGACTGCGCGGCCTGCGCGACCTGTCCGGCCTTTGTCGCCAGGATCACGAGGTCGCAGGGGCCGGCGTCGCGCGCCTCGGTGGTCGCGTTGACCTTCACGGTGCGGTCGCCCGAAGCGCCCTCCAGGCGCAGGCCGCGGCTGCGCATCGCCTCGACGTGCTCGCGCCAGGCATCGACCGCCCACACCTCGTGGCCGGCGGCGGCGAACAGCCCGGCGTACACCGAGCCCATCGCGCCGCAGCCGACGATGGCGATCTTCACACGACTTCGAACAGGCCGGCCGCGCCCATGCCGCCGCCGATGCACATTGTCACCACGACGTACTTCACGCCGCGGCGCTTGCCCTCGATCAGCGCGTGGCCGATCAGGCGGCTGCCGGTGACGCCGTAGGGATGGCCGACGGCGATCGCGCCGCCGTTGACGTTGAGGCGGTCGCCCGGGATGCCGAGCTTGTCGCGGCAGTAGATGACCTGCACCGCGAAGGCCTCGTTCAGCTCCCACAGGCCGATGTCCTCGATCTTCTTGCCGGTCTGCGCGAGCAGCTTGGGGATCGCGAACACCGGGCCGATGCCCATCTCGTCGGGCTCGCAGCCCGCCACCGCGAAGCCGCGGAACACGCCCATCGGCTTCAAGCCCTTCTTGGCCGCCATCGTGTCGCTCATCACGACCTGGGCCGAGGCGCCGTCGGAGAACTGGCTCGCGTTGCCGGCGGCGATCACGCCGCCCTCGATCGCGGGCTTGATCTGGGACACGCCCTGGTAGTTCGTATCCGGGCGGATGCCCTCGTCTTCGGACGCGGTGACGTCCTTCAGCGTCTCGACGCCGGTCGTCTTGTCGATCACCTTCATCTTGGTGTTGATCGGGACGATCTCGTCCTTGAACTTGCCCTCGCTGCGCGCCTTGGCCGCCCTGAGCTGGCTCTCGACGCCGTAACGGTCCTGCGCCTCGCGCGGGATCTTGTAGCGCTTGGAGACCATCTCCGCTGTCTGCAGCATGGGCCAGTAGACCTCGGGCTTGTGCTCCATCAGCCACGCCTCCTGGATCATGTGCTTGTTCGCCTCGTTCTGGACGCAGGAGATCGACTCGACGCCGCCGGCGATCATGATCTCGGCCTCGCCCTGCATGATGCGCTGGCTGGCGAGCGCGACGGTCTGCAGGCCCGATGAGCAGAAGCGGTTGACGGTCATCCCCGAGACCGTCACCGGCAGCCCCGCGCGCAGCGCGATCTGGCGCGCGATGTTGGAGCCGGTCGCGCCCTCGGGGTTGGCGCAGCCCATGATGACGTCGTAGACCTCGCCCGGCTCGAGCTTGGCGCGCTCGAGCGCGTTTTTGACGACGTGGCCGCCCATGGTGGCGCCGTGGGTCATGTTGAGCGCCCCGCGCCAGCTCTTGCAAAGCGGGGTGCGCGCGGTCGATACGATGACTGCTTCGGTCATATTCAAATCTCCTAGCCGTTGAAGCGTTTGCCTTCCTTGGCGAGCTTGACCAGCAGCGGTGCGGGCTTCCACACCTCGCCCTGGTAGCCCTTCTGGAACTTCTCGATCGACGTCAGCACTTTGGGCAGTCCCACCGTGTCGGCGTAGAACATCGGCCCGCCGCGGTAGGCGGGGAAGCCGTAGCCGGTGAGGTAGACCATGTCGATGTCTGAGGCGCGCAGCGCGATGCCTTCCTCGAGGATGTAGGCGGCCTCGTTCACCAGTGCGTAGATCAGCCGCTCGACGATCTCCTCGTCGGAAATCTGCCGCGGCTTGATCCCAATTTCGTCTCTATACTGAGAAATTATCTTTTCGACTTCAGGATCGGGGATCGGTTTGCGGCTGCCGGCTTCGTACAGGTACCAGCCCTTGCCGGTTTTCTGCCCGTAGCGTCCCTGCTCGCAGATGCGGTCGCCGACGCGCGAGTAGACGAAGTTGGGCCGCTCCGCGTAGCGGCGCTTGCGGATCTCCCAGCCGATGTCGAGGCCCGCCATATCGCCCATGGTGAACGGCCCCATCGCCAGACCCCACTTCTGTGCCGCCGCGTCGACCTGCTGCGGCGTGCAGCCCTCGTCCAGCAGGAACAGGCTCTGCTGGCCGTATTTCTCGATCATGCGGTTGCCGATGAAGCCGTCGCACACGCCCGAGACCACCGGTACTTTCTTCAGCCGCTTGCCGAGCTTCATGGTAGTGACGAGCACGTCCTTGGCGGTCTTCGCGCCGCGCACTACCTCGAGCAGCCGCATCACGTTCGCCGGCGAGAAAAAGTGCGTGCCGATCACGTCCTGCGGCCGCCTGGTGGCCGCCGCGATCTCGTTCACGTCAAGCGTCGAAGTGTTGGAGGCGAGGATCGCGCCCGGTTTCGCCGTCGCGTCGAGCTTCTTGAAGATGTCCTGCTTGACGTCCATCCTCTCGAACACCGCCTCGATCACGATGTCGGCGTCCTTTGCCGCCGCGATGTCGAGCGCGGGGGTGATGAGCGCCATCCGCTTGTCCATCTCCTCCTGCTTCAGGCGCCCCTTCGACACGGTGTTCGCGTAGTTCTTCTTGATCGTTGCCAGGCCCCTGTCGATCGCCTCCTGCTTCATCTCGATCAGCGTCACCGGAATGCCGACGTTGACGAAGCTCATCGCGATGCCGCCGCCCATGGTGCCGGCGCCGATGATCGCCGCTTTCCTGATCTCGCGCGTCGGGGTGTCCTCGGGCACGTCGGGAATCTTCGCGGTCTGGCGCTCGGCGAAGAACATGTGGCGCAGCCCCTTGGACTCGTTGCCTTCGACCAGGAACTGGAAGCGCTTGCGCTCCTCGGCGCGGCCCTCGTCGAACGGCTTGGTCGCCGCGGCTTCGACGCAGGCTACGATCTCGAGCGGCGCGGGATAGCCGCGCGCGGCCTTGCCGACGTCGGCGCGCGCCTGCTCGAAGAACGCCTTCGGGTCCCCGTCGAGCTTGACCTTCATGTCGCGGATGCGGCGCGGACCCTTGCCGTCGGCAACGAGCTTCTTGGCGTAGGCGAGCGTGCCCGCGAGCAGGTCGCCCTCGACGATCTCGTCGACCAGGCCGAGCGAAAGCGCCTTCTCCGCGGCCACCGGGTTGCCGGTGGTCATCATCCGGATCGCCTCCGCCGCGCCGACCACGCGCGGCAGGCGCTGAGTGCCGCCCGAGCCCGGCAGCAGGCCGAGCTTCACTTCGGGCAGACCGAGCTGGCTCCTGGGCAGCGCCACGCGGTAATGGCAGCCGAGCGCGAGCTCGAGGCCTCCGCCGAGGGCGAAGCCGCCGATCGCGGCGATCATCGGCTTGCCGAACGCGTCCTGTGCGTCGTTGATTTCCGGCAGCGAGGGCGGCACGGCCATTTTCGGCGTGTTGAACTCACGGATGTCGGCGCCGCCCGAGAAGGCTTTTTCCGAGCCGATGATGACCAGAGCCTTGACCGCCGGGTCCGAGCCGGCTTTCTTGATGCCGTCCATGATCGCGGGGCGCAGCACGCTACCCAGGCCATTTACCGGGGGATTGTTGAGGGTGATGACGGCGATACCGTCGTGTACGGAATAGGGCGCTGCGTCGCTCATGCGATGATCTCCGGATTGGATGGCCGCGCGGTGGGAGCTAGATTTTACCGGCAACTCCGCCCCGCTGCTTGACCGGCCGCGCCGCGCGAGAGTACTTTCGCCCGGCTGCGGCCGCATAGTGAAACCGCATTCCGGAGGAGCCCGATGCTAGGCCTGATGATGGACGCACCGCTGCTGATCACCGACCTGATCCGCCACGCCGATCGCCACCATGGCGAGACCGAAATCGTTTCCAAGACGGTGGAGGGAGGGATCCACCGGTACACCTACCGCGAGGCGCACAAGCGCTCCCGGCGCCTCGCCAGGGCGCTCGCCGCGCTGGGCGCGAAGCCGGCCGACCGCGTCGCCACGCTGGCCTGGAACGGCTACCGCCACTTCGAGATCTATTACGCGGTGGCTGGCAGCGGGGCGGTGATCCATACCATCAACCCGCGCCTGTTCCCCGACCAGATCGTCTACATTGCGGGCCACGCGGAAGACAAGTTCGTCTTCTTCGACCTCACCTTCCTGCCATTGGTGGAGAAACTCGCGAGCCAGCTCAAGACCGTCAAGGGCTTCGTGCTGATGACCGACCGTGCGCACATGCCGAAGCAATCCTCGATTCCGAACCTGCTCTGCTACGAGGAGCTGCTCGAGGCGCAGGACGACGAGTTCGAGTGGCCGCACCTCGATGAGCGCACCGCGGCCTGTCTTTGTTACACCTCCGGCACGACCGGCAATCCAAAAGGCGTGCTGTACACGCACCGTTCGACCATCCTGCACGCCTACGCGGCCGCGCTGCCGGATGCGCTCAACCTTTCGGCGCGCGACGTGGTGCTGCCGGTGGTGCCGATGTTCCACGTCAACGCCTGGGGCCTGCCGTACTCCTGCGCCATGACCGGCACCAAGCTGGTGTTCCCGGGTCCCCACCTCGACGGCAAGAGCCTGCATGAGCTGTTCGAGACCGAGGGCGTGACGATGTCGGCCGGCGTGCCGACGGTCTGGCTCGGCCTGCTCAACTACATGAAGGAGTCGAAGCTCGGGTTCTCCACTCTCAGGGGCGTAGTGATCGGCGGCTCGGCCTGCCCGCCGGCCATGCTGCGCGCCTTCCAGGAGGACTACGGCGTGAACGTCCTGCACGCCTGGGGCATGACCGAAATGAGCCCGCTCGGCACCGTCTGCACGCTGAAGGAAAAGCATCTGAAGATGGACAAGGAGGCGCGCTACGCGGTGCAGGCCAAGCAGGGCCGGGTGATTTTCGGCGTCGACATGCGTATCGTCGGCCAGGACGGCAAGGAGCTGCCGATGGACGGCAAGGCCTTCGGCGACCTGCAGGTGCGCGGGCCCTGGGTCACCACCGGCTACTTCAAGGGCGAGGGTGGCGACCCGCTGCAGGACGGGTGGTTTCCGACCGGCGACGTGGCCACCATCGATCCGGACGGCTACATGCAGATCACCGACCGCTCGAAGGACGTGATCAAGTCGGGCGGCGAGTGGATCAGCTCGATCGACCTGGAGAACGTCGCGGTGGCGCATCCGGCGATCGCCGAGGCGGCGGTGATCGGAGTCAGGCATCCGAAGTGGGACGAGCGCCCGATCGTGGTCGCGGTGAAGAAGGCCGGCCAGGAGGTGACCAAGGAGGACCTGCTCAAGTTCTTCGAGGGCAAGATCGCGAAGTGGTGGATGCCTGACGACGTGGTGTTTGTGAAGGAACTGCCGCACACGGCGACCGGCAAGCTGTCAAAGCTCACGATCCGCGATCAGCTCAAGGACTACAAGCTGCCGGCGGCATGAGATGAGCGCCAACGTCGTCGTCGAGACCCGGGAGCGCATTACGCGGATCGAGCTCGCGCGCATCGACAAGAAGAACGCGCTCACGCTCGAGATGTACGCCGGAATAAGCGCGGCGCTGAGCGCTGCGGAAGCCGACCCGCAGGTGCGCGCGATGCTGATTTACGGCAAGCCCGACTGCTTTACTGCGGGCAACGACCTGAAGGATTTCCTCGAGCGCCCGCTGCAGGGCGAGCGCTCGGTCACAGCCGATTTTCTGCACCAGATCGCGGATCTCAGGAAGCCGCTGGTCGCCGCGGTCGGCGGCGCGGCCGTCGGGATCGGCACCACCATGCTGCTGCACTGCGACCTGGTGTACGCGGCTCCGAACGCGCGCTTCCAGCTCCCGTTCGTGCCGCTCGGGCTGGTGCCGGAGGCGGGCTCGAGCCTGCTCTTGCCGGCGATCGCGGGCTACCAGCGCGCGGCGGAGCTGCTCATGCTCGGCCAGCCTTTCGGCGCCGACAAGGCGCTCGCGGCGGGCTTCGTCACCGAGATAGTGCCCGAGGCCGAGCTCATCGAGCGCGCGCGCGGCGCGGCGCTGGCGCTTGCGGCGCTGCCGCCCGCGTCGGTGCGCCTGACCAAACGGCTGATGAAAGCCCCGTTCGCGCGCGCGGTCGGCGAGCAGATCGACGCGGAATTGCGCGAGTTCAAGGAGCGCCTCGACTCGCCCGAGGCGAAAGAGGCGATGACCGCCTTCTTCGAGAAGCGCAAACCCGATTTCTCGAAGTTCTCGTGACTGCGGCGGGCGCGATCGAGCACGGCTTCGTCGAGGTCAACGGCGTGCGGCTGCATTACGCGCGCTCGGGCGCGGGGCCGCTGATGCTGTTCCTGCACGGCTTTCCCGAGTTCTGGCGTGGCTGGAAGAAGCCGCTCGAGCATTTCGGCGCGCGCGGCTGGCTGGCGGTGGCGCCGGACCAGCGCGGCTACAACCTGTCCGACCGGCCCGCGGCAGTCGAACAGTACCGGGCCAAAGTGCTGATCGAGGACATCCGCCAGCTCGCGCGCGCGCTCGACGGCGAGCGCTTCGTGCTGGTGGGGCACGACTGGGGCGGCGCGGTGGCGTGGAGCTTCGCGATGGCGCACCCGGAGCTCTTGTCGCAGCTGGTGATCGTCAACTCGCCGCACCCGTACACCTTCTGGCGCGAGCTCGCCGGCGACCCCGCCCAGCAGCAGGCGAGCGCTTACATGCTCTTGCTGCGCGACGCGAAGGCCGAGCGCGTGCTGTCGCAGGACGGCTACGCCAAGCTGTGGCGGTTCGCGTTCGGTTGGGGCACGCCGCAGTTCAGCGAGGAGGACAAGGCGGCTTATATGGAAGCATGGGCGCAGCCCGGCGCGCTCACCGGCAGCCTGAACTGGTACCGCGCTTCGCCCCTCTACCCGCCGACGGCGGCGGACCCGGGCGCGTCCCGGCTGCGCCTGGACGCGAAGGATTTTCTGGTCAAGGTGCCGACGCTGGTGATCTGGGGCGAAGCGGACAAGGCGCTACTGCCGGGCTGCCTGGAGGGGCTCGAGGACTGCGTGCCGGACCTGCGCGTGGTACGCGTGCCCGGCGCGTCGCACTGGATCGTCCACGAGCGCCCCGAGCTCGTGTGCAGCGAAATCGAGCGTTTCGTCGGCGCGCCGCGCGCTTAGAATCGGCGCGATTGCCGATACGGAGAACCCAATGAACGCTGCCTCACTGACCATACGCGGGCTGGAGAACAGGGTGGGCGAGGAGATCGCGGTCTCGCCCTGGCTCGAGATCACGCAGGAGCGGATCGACCAGTTCGCCAAGGCGATCGACGACTACCAGTGGATCCACGTCGACCGCGAGCGCGCCAAGCAATCGCCGTACGGCACGACGATCGCGCACGGCTTTCTCACGCTGTCGCTGGTGGCGCACCTGAGCGAGATCACGTTCTCGTTCTCCGACCGCAAGATGGGGGTCAACTACGGCCTGAACCGGGTGCGCTTCACCGCCCCGGTGCCTTCGGGGTCGAAGATCCGGGCGCGCTTCACGCTGGCGCAATACGCGAAGATCGAAGGCGGGGTGCAGGTGACCTGGAACGTCGTCATGGAGCGCGAGGGCGGCGACAAGCCGGTGATGGTCGCCGAGACCATCGCGCGGCACTTTTTCTGAGGAGGCGGCAGGTGGCACAGCGATGGAAGAACAGGCCCTCGGGCTCGAACTGGGGCGAGTTCGGCCCCGACGACCAGCGCGGGCGCATGAACTACGTGACGAAGGAAAAGGTGCTGCAGGGCGTCGCCGAGGTGACCGAAGGCATCAGCTTCTGCCTCTCGCTGCCGCTCGACTACCCCGGCGGCAGCGCGCTCAATCCGCGCCGCACGCCGCCGCGCCAGTTCGCCACCCTGCGCGACGGCAAGAAGAACGCGGGCCGGCAGAACTTCTGCTTCCCCCTTTCCGAGGACAACCCCGACCTCACCGACGTGGTGTGCGACGACCTGGTGCTGCTGACGCTGCAGTACTCGACCCAGTGGGACTCGTTCGCCCACATCGGCAGCCGGTTCGACGCCGACGGCGACGGCAAGGCCGAGATCGTGTTCTACAATGGTTTTCGCGCCGGCGAGCACGTCAAGCCGGCGCCGGAGAACCCCGCCGCGCCGGAGCCGTGGGCGAAGTACGAAGGCGCGCGCGCCGAGGCGCTCGGGATCCAGAACCTCGCCGAGCAGGGCGCGCAGGGCCGCGGCGTGATGATCGACCTGCACGCGCACTTCGGCCGCGAGCGCCGCGCGGTCGGCTACGACGAGCTGATGCGGGTGCTCGAAGCCGACAAGGTCGCCATCGAGCGCGGCGACATGGCGTGCCTGTACACCGGCTTCGCCGACGTGATCCTGGAGCTGAACAAGAAGCCCGACCCCAAGCTGTTGCACGCGACCTGCAGCGGGCTGGACGGGCGCGACGACAAGCTACTCAACTGGATCAGCGATTCGGGCCTGTCCTGCCTGATCGCCGACAACTACGCGGTCGAGATCATTCCGACCAGCCTGTTCAAGCCGGCGCCGCACGCGATGATGCCGCTGCACGAGCATTGCATCTTCAAGAACGGCATCCACCTGGGCGAGCTGTGGTATCTGACCCGGCTCGCGGGCTGGCTGCGCGAGCACGAGCGCAACCGCTTCCTGCTCACCGCGCCGCCGCTGCGGCTGCCGGGCGCGGTCGGCTCGCCCGCGGTTGCGGTCGCCACGGTCTGAACGCGTGGACCCGCGCGTCGCGATCGTCACCGGCTCGGCCTCGGGCATCGGCGCGGCCGTCGCGCAGGAGCTCGCCGGCCGCGGCTGGCGCGTGGTTGTCAACTATTCAAAGAGTGAAAAGCAGGCGAAGGAAACCGCCGCGCGATGCGGCGAGGCGATCGCGGTGCGCGCGGACGTCTCCGACGACGCGCAGTGCCGGGCGCTGGTGCAGGCGGCGCTGGACAAGTGGGGCCGGCTCGACGCGCTGGTGAACAACGCGGGCACCACCAAGTTCGTGCCGCACGCCCAGCTCGACGGGCTTTCGGCGCAGGATTTCCAGCGCATCTATGCGACCAACGTGATCGGCCCGTTCCAGATGTGCCGCGCCGGGGCGCCGGCGCTGAAGGCCGCCCGCGGCGCGATCGTCAACGTCTCCTCGCTTGCCTCGCGCGTGGCGACCGGCTCGTCGATTGCCTACGCGGCGTCCAAGGCGGCGCTCAACACCGTCTCGATGACGCTCGCGCGGGTGCTCGCGCCGGAGGTGCGGGTGAACGTCATCGCGCCGGGCTTCGTCGATACGCCCTGGATGGTCGCGGGCTACGGCGAGGAGCGATACGCGCGGGTGCGCGAGACCTACACTTCGATTGCGCCGCTCAAGTCGGTCGCCCAGCCGCAGGACGTGGCGCAGGCCGCGGCCTGGCTGATCGAGGCTGCGCCCCAGGTCACCGGGCAGGTGCTCTACGTCGACGGCGGGATGCACGTGGCGCCGCCGCGCAAGGTCTGAGCCGGGCATGAACCGAAGCGAAGTCTGCGATGTCGTGGTGGTCGGCGCCGGCTCGGCGGGCTGCGTGCTCGCGAACCGGCTCAGCGAGGACGGCCACACGCGGGTGCTGCTGCTCGAAGCCGGCCCGCGCGACACCAATCCCTGGATCCATGTTCCCCTGGGCTACGGCAAGCTGTTCACGCGCACCGACGTCAACTGGGCCTACGAGTCCGAGCCCGAGCCGGCGTTGAACGGCAGGCGGGTGTTCACCCCGCGCGGCAAGGTGCTGGGCGGCTCATCGTCGATCAACGGCCTGGTCTATATCCGCGGCCAGCGCGAGGACTTCGACGGCTGGGGCATTCCGGGCTGGGGCTTCGACGACTTGCTGCCGTATTTCATCAAGTCCGAGGACCAGAGCCGCGGGGCGAACGCCTGGCACGGCGCCGGCGGCCCGCTCGCGGTCAGCGACCTGCCCGACAAGCACGAGCTGTGCGACGCCTTCATCGCTTCGGCCGAGGCGCTCGGCGTGCCGCGCAACGACGATTTCAACGGCGCGGCGCAGGAAGGCGCCGGCTACTACCAGGCCACCACCCGCAACGGGCGGCGCTCGAGCGCAGCGACCGGCTACCTGCGGCCGGCCGCGAAGCGGCCCAACCTGCGCGTCGAGGTCAAGGCGCTCGCCACGCGGGTGCTGTTCGAGGGGCGGCGCGCGGTCGGGGTCGAATACCTGCGCGGCGGGCGCACCTACACCGTGCGCGCCGCGCGCGAAGTGATCCTTGCCGGCGGCACCTTCAACTCGCCGCAGCTGCTGCAGCTCTCGGGCATCGGCCCGCGCGCGCTGCTGGAGAGCCAGGGCATCGCGTCCGTGGTCGACTCGCCGGGGGTGGGCGAGGCACTGCAGGACCATTTCTACGTGCGCACCTTCTGGCGCTGCAACCGGCCGATCACGCTCAACGACGACATGGCGAGCCTGCGGCGCCAGCTCGGCATCGGATTGCGCTATCTGCTGCAGCGGCGGGGTCCGCTGACGGTGAGCGCCGGTTACGCCGCCGCCTTCGTGCGCACCCGTCCGGGGCTCACGCGACCCGATGCCCAGCTCTACTTCATCAATTTCTCGACCGCGAAGCGCGGCGGCGTGCTGCACCCGTTCTCCGGTTTCACCTGTTCGGTCTCGCAGCTGCAGGCCGAGTCGCGCGGCTGGGTGCGGATCCGCTCGGCAGATCCCAACACGCCGCCGGCGATCCAGTACAACTATCTCGCCACCGAGAACGACCGCCGCACGATGGTCGACGGGCTGAAGTTCGCGCGCCGGCTGGTGAACGCGCCGCCGCTGGCGGGCTACGTCGCCGGCGAATTCCAGCCGGGCGAGCAGGTGCAAAGCGACGACGAGTGGCTCGCGTTCTGCCGCGAAGCCGGGGACACCGTGTTCCATCCCACATCGACCTGCCGCATGGGAACCGACGCCGCCTCGGTGGTCGACGAGCGGCTGCGCGTGCGCGGTGTGGACGGGCTGCGCGTGATCGACGCCTCGGTGATGCCCGCCGTGGTGTCAGGAAACACCAACGCCGCGGTGATCGCGCTGGCGGAGAAGGGCGCGGACGTGGTCAGGGAGGACGCAGCATTGTGAAAGGCGCTTGACAGGTCCGGCGTTGTTGCGAAAGACTGGATGAAAAGAAGAATCGTCCGGTAGGTTCACCGTCAGGAGGGAGGGGTCCATGCGTTCGTTCGGAATCCGCGTTTTCGCGCTGGCCGCTGCATTTGTCGCGGCCGCATTCGCTTCGACCGCGTTCGCGGCGAAGGAAATCAAGATCGGGGTGATCTTCGACTACACCGGCCCGCTCGCGGCCGGCGGCTCGAAGGCCGCTGCGATCGCGACCAAGATCGCGATCGACATGATCAACGAGAAGGGCGGCGTCGATGGCTACAAGATCGTGCCGATCTACGCCGACGCGCAGTCGAAGGTGGACGTCGCGATCAACGAGGCGACGCGCCTGATGGACGAGCAGCACGTCGACATGCTGATGGGCTTCTACTCGAGCGCGCAGTGCGTGCCGATCGCGCAGAAGGCCGACGCGCAGAAGTTGTTCACCTGGTACAACGTCTGCATCGCCTCGAGCGTGTTCAAGAACAAGAACCTGCGCTACGTGTTCCGCGCTCAGCTCCATTCCGATCAGATCGGCAAGGCGGCCTGCACGTTCGTGAAGGAGATCGCGCAGCCCAAGCTGCACAAGGCGGTGAAGGACGTGCGCGTGGCGATCATCCACGAGGACGGCCCCTACGGTAGCGGCGTCGCGGCGGGCAACGTCGAGGCCTGCGGCGCGGACGGCATGAACATCGTGCTGAAGGAGGGCTACTCCGCCACCGCGCCCGACCTGTCGTCGCTCATCACCAAGCTGCGCCGCGCGCGGCCCGACGTGATCCTGCACACCGGCTACAACCCGGATATCACGCTGTTCTGGCGCCAGGCGCGCGAACAGGGACTCAAGTGGGATGCGCTGATCGGCCAGGGGGCGGGCTACGGCCAGTACGACAAGCTGCACGCCTCCTTCGGCGACGAAGCGAACTACATCTTCGACGTCGACCCGGTGGCGGCCCAGCTGCTCGATGCGAAGACGCTCAAGCCCGGGCTGGGCGAGCTGACGCAGGAGATGGTCAAGCGCTACAAGGCCGCGACCGGCGCCGACGAGGTGCCGCCGCACGCGTCGATGGGATTCAACCAGGCGTGGATCTTCTTCACCGACGTGCTGCCGCGCGCGATCAAGAAGTACGGCGGGATCACCTCCGAGGACCTGCGCAAGGCCGCGCTCGACACCGATATCCCGGTCGGCGGCACGATTCAGGGCTACGGCGTGAAGTTCTTCCCGCCGGGAACGGCGATGTCGGGGCAGAACGAGCGCAGCTCGCCCGTCGTGATGCAGTACCTGGGCGGCAAGACCAAGATCGTCTGGCCGGCCGCGCTGCGCACCGCGGATCCCGTGATCCCGCTGCCCAAGAGCTCCGCGTACGCGAAGTAGCGCGCTGACACGGGCGCGGAGGGCATGCTCTCGGTCAGCCGGCTCACCAAACGTTTTGGCGGGTTCACGGCGGTCAACGAGGTCTCGTTCGAGCTCGCGCAGGGCGAGATCCTCGGCCTGATCGGGCCGAACGGCTCCGGCAAGAGCACGACCTTCAACCTGATCGCCGGCGCGCTCGCGCCATCGGGCGGCTCGATCCGCCTGCTCGGGCGCGAGATCGCAGGCGAGGCACCAAGCCGCATCGCGCACCACGGCGTCGCGCGGACGTTCCAGATCCCGCGCCCGTTCCGGCGCCTGTCGATCGTCGAGAACGTCGCGCTGGCCGCCTACTACGGACAGCACGACAGGCCCTCGCGCGAGGCCGCCTTCGCCCAGGCGCGCGAGGCGCTGGCGCTGGTCAAGCTTCCGGCCGAGGACTCGGCCCGCGTCGACGGCCTCGGCGCGGCGGGGCTGAAGAAGCTCGAGCTTGCTCGCGCGCTCGCCACCCGGCCGCAGCTGCTGCTGGCGGACGAGTCGCTCGGCGGCCTGGACGAGGCCGAGATGCACCAGGCTGCCGACATGCTGGCCGCGATCCGCGCCGAGCGCGGCATCACGATCATCTGGGTCGAGCACATCATGGGCGCGCTGATGCGCATCGTGGACCGCTGCCTGGTGCTCGACCACGGCGAGGTGATCGCCGCGGGGCCGCCGCAGGAGGTCGCGCACGACCGCCGGGTGATCGAGGTCTACCTCGGCAGCGATGCCGAGGACGTGCAGGCCACTGTCGCCGCGAGGGCCGGCTGATGCTGCAGATCGCGAACGTTTCGGCGGGCTACGGCAGCTTCCAGGCGCTGTTCGGCGTCAGCCTGGAAGTCAACGGCGGGGAGTCGGTGGCGGTGATCGGACCGAACGGCGCGGGCAAGACCACGCTGCTGCGCGTAATCTCGAAGCTGCTGCCGGCGAGCGAGGGCGCGATCTCGATGGAGGGCCGGCTGCTCAACGACGTGCCTGCGCACCAGGTGATCGCGCGCGGCATCGCGCAGGTACCGGAAAACCGGCGGCTGTTTCCCAAGCTCACGGTGGAGGAGAACCTCAAGATGGGAGGCTTCCTGCCGGCGGCGCGCGCCCGCTACGCCGAGCGGCTGGACTTCGTGTATTCGCTCTTCCCCCGCATGCGCGAGCGCCGCGCGCAGGCCGCCGGCACGCTCTCGGGAGGCGAACAGCAGATGTGCGCGATCGGCCGCGCGCTGATGTCGGGGCCGAAGCTGCTGCTGCTGGACGAGCCTTCGGCGGGCCTCGCGCCGGTGGTGGTGCAGTCGATCTTCAGCCTGATCAAGCGCATCTGCGCCGAGGGCTACACGGTGCTGATCGTCGAGCAGAACATCCGCCAGGTGCTGAAGGTCGTCGACCGCGCCTACCTGCTCGAGACGGGGCGCATCAAGACCAGCGGCACCGCCGCCGAGCTGCTCGGCTCGGAAGAAATCCGCAAGGCCTACCTGGGACTCTAGCAATGCAGATCTTCGACGTCTTCCTGCTCGAGGCGGTGATCAACGGCATCCTGCTGGGCGGCATCCTGGCGCTGCTCGCGCTGGGCCTCAACCTGATCTTCGGCGTCATCGACGTGGTGTGGATCTGCTACGCCGAGCTGATCATGATCGGCATGTATTCGGTGTACTACGCGCACAACGTCTACCACTGGCCGCTCGCGCTGGCCTTCCTCGGCTGCGTGCTGCTGGTGGCGGCGCTGGGCGCGCTGCTGCACGTGCTGGTGATCCGGCCGGTGCTCGGCGCCGAGCCGATCAACCAGCTGCTGGTTACCGGCGGCGTGCTGTTCTTCCTGCAGGCAGTGGCGACGCTCGCCTTCGGCGTCGAGTTCAAGAACGTCGGCGTCAGCCTGCCGGCGCTGCAGATCGCCGGCATGTACATCAGCTTCGCGCGCCTGATCGCGTTCGGCGTGGCGCTCGGCGGCATGGTGGGGGTGTACCTGTTCCTCAAGCGGACCTACATCGGCACCGCGATCCGCGCCATCTCGCAGGACCGCGGCATCATGCCGCTGATGGGCGTGAGCCCGAACCGCATTTTTGTGCTCACCTCGGCGATCGGCGGCGGGCTGGCGGGCCTGGCCGCCTGCCTGCTGGTGCTGCAATACGACATCCATCCCGCAATCGGGCTCACGTTCGGCCCGATCACCTTCATGGTGTGCGTGCTGGGCGGCCTGGGCAACATGGTCGGCGGCTTCATCGCAGCGTTCATCTTCGCTCAATTCATCTCGGTGGGAGGCTACTTCCTCGCGCTCGAATGGGGCTACGTGCTCGCATTCCTGTTCTTCATCGGCATGATGTTCTGGCGCCCGCAGGGCATCCTGGGAGGCAAGTAAGATGAAGAACGCGCGCTGGATCGGTCTCGCGCTGCTCGCCGCGGCGCCGCTGGCGGGCATGGGCGAGTACCCGCTTCACCTTCTCATCCTTTGCCTGCTGTGGGGATTCGTCTACACGGGCTGGGCGGTCATGGGGCGCCTGGGCATGGTGAGCCTCGGGCACGGCGCGTTCCTCGGCATCGGCGCCTACGTGGTGGTGATGGGCTGGAACCACTTTCACCTCTCGCCCTGGATAGGCATCCCGCTCGCGCTCGTGGCCACCGCGCTGATGGCATTCGTGATCGGCTATCCGTGCTTTCGCTTCAAGATCGTCGGCCACTACTTCGCGCTGGTGACGCTGGCATTGTCGGAGGTGGTGCGGCTGATCATCATCGCGCTGCGCGACTACACCGGCGGCTCGCTCGGCGTGACGCCCAAGACCGCGCTCGCGAACGCCTCCTGGTCGCTCGGCGCGATGCAGTTCTCCTCCAAGCTGGTGTGGTTCTACGTCATACTGGTAGTGTGGCTCGCCGGGCTGTGGGTCTGGACCCGGGTCGACCGCTCGATGTCGCGCCTCGCGCTCGAGGCGATCAGCCAGGAGGAGGACGCCGCGGCCTCGATCGGCATGAGCGTGACGCGCCTCAAGCTCGGCGTCACCATGATTTCGGCGCTGATGACCTGCGTCGGCGGGATCCTGTACGCGCAGTACCAGCTGTACGTGAACCCGGAAACCGTCTCGGGAATCGGCATCAGCCTGCAGATGGTGTTCGGCGCAATCGCCGGGGGGATGTTCGTGCGCCTCGGGCCCACGGTCGGCGCGGTGTTCACGCTGCTGCTCGCCGAAGGGCTGCGCCTGGGGCTGGGACACGACATCCACGGCCTTGACACCACGATCTACGGCCTGATGCTGGTGCTGTTCATCATCTTCATGCCGAAGGGCATCCTGGGCGCGGCCACCGAGGCCTACCAGAAGAAGCGTCGCCGCGCGCCGCGCGTGGCTCACGCCTGAGAGGCGCCATGGCTCGGTTCGACTACGTGGTGGTGGGCGGAGGCTCGGCGGGCTGTGCGCTCGCGGCGCGACTGTCGGAAGATCCCGCGCTGCGCGTGTGCCTGGTCGAGGCCGGCCCGCCGGACGACGGCGCCCTGGTCAGGACGCCGGTCGGTGCCGCGCTGCTGGTGCCGACGCGCATCCGCAACTGGGCCTTCGAGACCGTGCCGCAGGAAGCGATGTACCGCCGCCGCGGCTACCAGCCGCGAGGCAGGATGCTCGGCGGCTCGAGCTCGCTCAACGCGATGATCTACATGCGCGGCCACCCATCGGACTACGACGACTGGGCCGCAGCCGGCGCCACCGGCTGGGGCTGGCGCGACGTGCTGCCGTATTTCCTGCGCGCGGAGAACAACGAGCGCGGCGCAAGCGAGCTGCACGGCGTCGGCGGCCCGCTCAACGTGGCCGACCTGCGCTCGCCGAATCCCTTCGCCAAGCTCTTCGTCGAGGCGGCCAAGGAGGCCGGTCTGCCGGTGAACGAGGACTTCAACGGCGCGCAGCAGGAGGGCGTCGGGCTGTACCAGGTGACCCAGAAGGGCGGCGAGCGCTGGAACGCAGCGCGCGCCTACCTGCACTCGGCGACGGGGCGCGCGAACCTGGCGGTCTACACCCGCGCGCACGCGCTGCGCGTGCGGTTCGAGGGCAGGCGCGCGACCGGGGTCGAGATCGTGCGCGCCGGACGCAAGGAGACGCTCGCCGCAGCGCGCGAGGTGGTGCTCGCCGCCGGCGCGTTCCAGTCGCCGCAGCTCCTGATGTGCTCGGGCGTCGGACCCGGCGAGCACCTGCGAGCGCTCGGGCTGGAGGTGGTGCACGACGCCCCAGGCGTGGGCACCGACCTGCAGGATCATCCCGACTACATCGTCAACCGCAGGGTGTGCTCGAGCGAGCTGATGGGCGTTTCGCTCGGCGGCGGTCTGCGCCTCGCGAGAGAGATATGGCGCTACGTGCGCGAGCGGCGCGGGATGCTGACCAGCAATTTCGCCGAGGCGGGCGGGTTCGCGAAGAGCCAGCCGGGGCTCGAGCGGCCCGACCTGCAGCTGCACTTCGTGGTCGGCATGGTCGACAACCACAACCGCAGCCTGCACCTGGGCCACGGCCTGTCGTGCCACGTCTGCGTGCTGCGACCGAAGAGCCGCGGCACGGTGCGCCTGGCGGGTCCCGACGCGCGCGAAGCGCCGCTGATCGATCCGCGCTTCCTCGCCGAGCCCGAGGACCTCGCCGCGCTGGTGCGCGGCTTCAAGCTGGTGCGGCGCATCCTCGACGCGCCGGCGCTCGCCGCGTTTGCCTCGACCGAGCTCTATACGGCGCAGGTGCGCGACGACGCCGAGATCGAGCGGGCGATACGTGCGCGCGCCGACACCGTCTACCACCCGGCGGGGACCTGCCGCATGGGCAGCGACGCGGGCGCGGTGCTCGACCCCGAGCTGCGGGTGCGCGGCGTCGAAGGCCTGCGGGTGGCCGACTGCTCGGTGATGCCGAGCCTGATCGGCGGCAACACCAATGCGCCGGCAATCATGATCGGCGAGCGTGCAGCCGAATTCATGCGCCGCGCCGCCTAGGCGCGGATGACGCGCTCCAGCACGACGCCGCGCGCGTCCATCTCGTACTCGAGCCCGCTGATCGGCGGCCGGCAGTAATGCCAGGTCAGGCCGGCCGGGGCGGCGCCGCGGGCGACGATCTCGTCGCCGAGGAAGGGATGCAGGTCGTGCACGGTGTAGACCTGGGTCGCCGAGACCGCGGCCCAGCCCGAACCCAGGCCGCGCAGCCTCTGCTCCATCATGTCGAGCACCCAGCGCGCCTTGGCGCGCAGCCCCGCGGGCGAGCCGTCGCCGCGCGCCACGATGTCCTCTGGAAAGCGTCCGCCCTCGGGCCATTCGCCGCTGCCGGCGACGACGAAGCTCGTCCCGGCGCGCTTGGCCTCGACCGTGTAGCAGAAGGCGTGGAAAGACGGCTCGCCCGGCGGGTCGATCTCGGGCGCCACGTTCGAGCGCGCCACCGGATTGAGGCCGTCGCGGAAAATGCCCCAGTCCTCGAGCACCGAGACGTAGCCGCGGTTGAAATCGCCGAAGCCGCCGAAGCTGAACGGGCGCGGCGAGCGAAGCTCGGCGGCGCACAGCGCGCCGCGCGGCCGTCCCAGCGCCGCGAGATGCGCCGCGATTGCCTCGAAGCCCTGCGCCATCGGCAGTGGCTGCGCGAAACGCGCGCGCTCGATCGCGAATCCCGGCCGCGCGATCACGCCCTGCGAGTAGGGATACACGCCCTCGAGAAAAGCGTAGCCGCCGCTTGCGAATTCGATCAACCTGGCCATCGGGCCTAAACTCTACACGATGAAAGACGACGGATTTCGCAGCTCGCTGTGGCACGCCACCGCTCCGCCGGCGCCGCCGACCTCGGCGCTGGAAGGCGAGCGGCGCATCGACGTTGCGGTGATCGGCGCGGGTTACACGGGCCTTTCCTGCGCGCTCGCGCTCGCCGAAGGCGGCGCGCGCGTCGCGGTGCTCGAGGCCGGGGAGATCGGGCACGGCGCTTCCGGGCGCAATAACGGGCAGGTGATCCCGACCCTGTCGCGGATCGATCCGGCCGAGCTCGCCGCGCGGGCTGGCGAGGGCTTTGTGCAACTGGTGTGCGACTCCGCCGGCCGCACCTTCGACCTGATCCGTCGCCATGGCATGCAATGCGAGGCGGTGCAGAACGGCTGGGTGCAGCCGGCGCATACGCCCGGACGGATGCGCCTGGCCGAAGCGCGCACGGCCGCCTGGAGGCGGCGCGGTGCACCCGTGCAGCTGCTCGACCGCGCGGGCGTCGCACGGGTCACGGGCTCGGACTTCTGGCACGGCGGCTGGGAGAACGCGAGCGGAGGCAAGTTGAACGCGCTCGCCTACTGCCGCGAGCTGGCGCGCACCGCGATCGCGTGCGGAGCGCGCGTGCACACGCAAAGCCCGGCGCTGAGCGTCGAGCGCGCGGGCAGCTCGTGGCGCGTCACGACGGCGGGCGGCGCGCTGCGCGCCGAGCGGGTGGTGATCGCCACCCACGCCTATTCGGACGCGCTCTGGCCGGACCTGGCGCGCAGCGTGTTTCCGGTGACCAGTTATCAGATGGCGACCCTGCCGCTGCCCGAGGATGCGAGAAAGTCCGTGCTGCCGTTCGATCACGCCTGCTCGGACACCCGCGGCGACCTGCATTTCTTCCGCTGGGACCCCCAAGGCCGCCTGGTGACCGGCGGCGCGCTGGTGCTGCCGTGGCGCTGGCGTGCGCGGCTTGCCCGGCGCATCGGCGAGCGCGTGGCGCGCGTGTTTCCGCAGCTCGGCGTGCCGCGGTTCGAGTTCCTCTGGCACGGCCGGCTCGGCATTACGCTCGATCGGCTGCCGCACGTGCACGAGCTGGCGCCTGGCGTACTCGCCTGGCTCGGCTGCAACGGCCGCGGGCTCGCGCTGTCGACTTCGATCGGCGGCGAGCTCGCGCGCGCCTGCCTCGGTGCGCCGCTCGCTTCGCTGGCGCTGCCCTTCACGCCGCTCAGGCCGGTTTTCGGACACGCGCTCGCGAAAGGCAAGGAGACGCTCGCGCTTGTGTATTACCGCTATCGCGACGCTCGGGATACGGCGTGAATATAATGCGCCACCCATGCTGGAACTTTCCGCCATCGCGGTCACCGTCGGCGCAATGTGGTTCTGGTTCGACAGTCTGCGCGCGCGCGAGCGCGCGGTGGCGGCCGGGCGCGCGGCCTGCGGGCGTTACGGGCTGCAGTTTCTCGACGAAACGGTGGCGTTCGTGAGGCTGCGCCCGGCGCGCGACGATGACGGACGCCTGCGTTTGCGGCGCACCTACGCGTTCGAGTTCTCCGACACCGGCAACAACCGGCGGCAGGGTGTGATCGTCACGCTCGGCGGCCAGCTCGCAGACGTTCAGCTGGAGCCGTTCCGGATCCAATGAGCAAGTGGCTCGAGGGTCGCGTAGTCGAAAACCGGCACTGGACCGAGGCGCTGTTCTCGCTGCGGGTCGAGGCGCCGCAGCTGCCGTTCCAGGCGGGGCAGTTCGTCAAGCTCGCGCTGGACATCGACGGCGAGCGCGTGGCGCGGCCGTTCTCGTTCGTCAATCCGCCGCAGGCGCCGCTGCTCGAGTTCTACGGCGTGGTGGTCCCCGAAGGGCCGCTGTCGCCGAGACTTGCCCGGCTTGCTGCGGGTGATCTTATCTATCTGTCTTCCAATCCGTCCGGCTTCCTGGTCCTGTCCGAAGTCCCGGATTCCGAAACACTGTGGCTGATGGCCACCGGCACCGGCTTGGCGCCTTTCCTGTCGATCCTGTGCACCGAGACGCCGTGGCTGCGTTACCGGAACGTGGTGCTGGTGCACGCGGCGCGCTACGCGAAGGAGCTCGTCTACCGCGAGCTGCTCGATACGATCGAGCGAGAGCGGGGCGCCGAGCGCTTTCGCCGCGTCAGTTTCGTCAGCCGCGAGGCGGTGCCGGGATCGCTTTCCGGGCGCATTCCGGCGGCGATCGCCGACGGACGGCTGGAAGCCGCCGCGGGCGTGCGGCTGCTGCCCGAGAGCTCGCAGGCGATGCTGTGCGGCAATCCCGACATGCTGCGCGACAGCGCCGCCGCGCTGGCACTGCGCGGGATGAAGAAGCACCGCCGGCGGGCTCCGGGACAGATCACGGCCGAGAGTTTTTGGTGACGTAGTTCACGCGCGACTTCGGTCGGGCGCGCGGCTGCATTTGGAGTTACGATGCGGCGGGGAAGCGCGAACCGCGGGAGGGTTGATTTGACAACAGGGGACGCGAAATGAGCGACTCGTCGCCGCTGCGTGCGGACGATGAGTTCGTGTCCGCCGCCAAGGCGCCGGCCCCTCGCGCGGACGCGCCGGCGGCAGGCTATGGCGGCCGCCGCTATACCGAGCTCGAGTACCAGGCGATCCTCGCCAACGCCTCGATCGGCATCGCGTTTACGCGCGAGCGCAGATTTTCGCTCTGCAATCCGAAGTTCGAGGAAATGCTTGGCTGGGGGCCCGGCGAGCTGATCGGCCAGCCGGGCGAGGTGATCTATACGAGCCCCGAGAGCTACGCCGAGCTCGGACGCGTCGCGGTGCCGGTGCTGCGGGAAGGCAAGCAGCTCGACCTGGAGTGGGAATTCAGGCGCAAAGACGGCTCGACGCTGCTTTGCCGCGTCATCGCAAAGGCGATCAATCCGAGCCAGACCCAGCAGGGCACGATCTGGATCGCCGAGGACATCACCGAGCGCAAGCGCCACAGCAACGAGGTCAACCGGCTGCTGCGCGAGCAGGAAGCGATCCTCGGCAGCGCGTCGATCGGCATCGTGTTCATCAAGGATCGCCACATCGTGCGCTGCAACCGGCGCTACGAGGAAATGTACGGCTACGGCCCGGGCGAGATGGACGGCCAGCCGACCAGCATCCTATACGCCGCGGAAAACGCGTACCGGATCGATGGGGAAGTTTACGGTACGCTCGCCGCGGGCGGGACATCCCGGCGCATCGGGTTGCGCCGGCACAAGAACGGCGACACCTTCTGGACCCGGGTCGACGGGCGCGCGGTCGATCCCGGTCATCCCGAGAAGGGCTCGGTCTGGACCGTCGAGGACATTACGGAGCAGTTGCGCGCCGAGGAGGAGCTCGCGCGCCTGCTCGCCGAGCAGCAGCTGATCCTGGACAACGCCACGGTCGGCATCTCGTTCGTCAAGAACCGCGTCTATCAGCGCTGCAACCCGAGATTCGAGGAAATGTTCGGCTACGGGCCGGGCGAGATGATCGGCAAGAGCACCGCCACCATTTTTCCGAGCGCCCGGGTATTCGAGCAGGTGGGGTCGAAGTACTATGAGGTGCTGGCGCGCGGCGAGCGCTCGATTGACGAGCGCCAGCTCAGGCGCCGCGACGGCTCGCTGTTCTGGTGCAAGATCGTCGGGCGCACGATCGACCCGTCCCGGCCTCACGAGGGCACGATCTGGATCTACGACGACGTCAGCGCCGAGCACGCCGCCCGCGAGTCGCTCGAGCAGGCAGTTTCGCATCGCACCGCCCAGCTGGCGGACGCGAACCGCAAGCTCGAAGAGGAGATCGCGGAGCGCAAGCAGGCCGAGCAGCGCGCGCAGCACCTGGCAGACCACGACGCCCTGACCGGGCTGCCGAACCGGCGCCTGCTCGAGGACCGCCTGACGCAGGCGCTCGCGCTCAGCTACCGCAACCGCGAGCAGACCGCGGTGATGTTTGTCGACCTGGACCGCTTCAAGACGATCAACGACTCGCTCGGTCACGCGACCGGCGACGTGCTGCTGAAGGAGGTTGCCGGCCGACTGGTGGCGCAACTGCGCGACGGCGACACGATCTGCCGCATCGGCGGCGACGAATTCGTGGTCGTGCTGCCGGAGATAAGGCGGGCCACCGACGCGGCGCACGTGGCGCAGAAGGTGATCGAGCAGCTGTCGCTGCCGACCGCGATCGAGGGCCGCGAGCTGCACGTCACGCCTTCGATCGGCATCAGCGTGTTCCCCGAGGACGGGCGCGACGCCGAAACGCTGATCCGCAACGCCGATGCCGCCATGTATCACGCCAAGGAAATGGGGCGCGCGAACTACCAGTTCTTCACCGACCAGATGAACTTGTCGGCCTCGCGCAGGCTGGCGCTGGAAAACGACCTGCGCCGCGCGCTGCAAAAGGGCGAGCTGAGGGTGCACTACCAGCCGATCATCGAGCTCAAGGGCGGTTGCGTCTCGGGGCACGAGGCCCTGGTGCGCTGGCAGCATCCGTCGCGGGGACTGGTGCAGCCGGCGGAGTTCATCCAGGTCGCCGAGGACACCGGCCTGATCCTCAAGATCGGCGAGTGGGTCCTGCGCGAGGCCTGCCGCTGGGCGACTTTCATCGGGGTCGACCGCGGCCTGCAGGTGTCGGTCAACCTTTCGGCGCGCCAGTTCGCCGATCCAAGGCTGGTCGACACGGTGGCGCGTGTACTCAAGGAAAGCGGCCTGCCGGCGAACCTGCTCGAGCTGGAAATCACGGAATCGACGGTGATGCAGCACACCGACGTCACCGCCGTGACGTTCGCCAAGCTCAAGCAACTCGGGGTGTCGATCGCGATCGACGACTTCGGCACCGGCTACTCGAGCCTTGCCTACCTCAAGCGTTTCGCGGTCGACAGGCTCAAGATCGACCGCTCGTTCATTACCGACGTGCCGGGCGACAAGGACCACAAGGCGATCGTCGCCGCGGTGGTGGCGCTCTCACATGCGCTGGGCCTGAAGGTGGTGGCCGAAGGGGTCGAAAACGAAGCGCAAATGGAGTTCCTGCAGACCTGTCGCTGCGACTTCCTGCAGGGCTACCTCGCCGGGCGCCCGGTGGACGCGGACACGGCGGCGAAAGAATACGTCTGAGCAAGCCGCCCCTGCATTTCGCGCACGCGAACGGGTTCCCGTCGCCGTGCTATGCCCAGTTGTTCGAGGCAGTCGGCGGGCGCTACCGCATCGGCTGGATCGAGGCGATCGGCACGGACCCGCGCTTTCCGGTTACCGAGGGCTGGCCGCACCTGGTTGAGCAGCTGATCGACACGCTCGAGCGCGAATACGGCGGCACGCCGGTGCTCGGCGTCGGGCACTCGCTCGGCGGCTATCTAAATTTTCTCGCCGCGGCCATGCGGCCCGAGCTGTTTCGCGCCATCATCCTGCTCGATGCGCCGCTGATCGGCGCCCTGCGCGGGCGCATGCTCGGCGCCACCAAGCGCCTCGGCATCGTCGACCGAGTGACGCCCGCGGGCGCGACGCGCGACAGGCGAAGTCACTGGAACAGTCGTGAGGAAGCGAAGCATCACTTCCGCAGCCGCCGCCTGTTCCGCCACTTCACCGAGGCATGCCTGGACGATTACGTTCGCCACGGTCTGGTCCGCTCGGGCGGCGCGCTCAGGCTGCGTATCGACCCGCAGATCGAGTACCAGATCTACCGCACCATTCCGCACGACATGAGCCGTCACCTGCGCGCGCTGCGCGTGCCGGCGGGATTCATCGGCGGCGAGCATTCGGACGTGGTCCGGCGCGCCGGGCTCGCCGCGACGCGGCGCTGCTTCACGCTGCGCAAGGTGCCTGGCGGACACCTGTTCCCGTTCGAGGAGCCCGCCGCGGCGGCCACCTCGGTGATCGAGCTCGCCGAGGTGCTGTGCCGCTGACCCCTCAGATCATGCGTTCGCGCCGGCGCTCGATCTTGTCCTCGAGCGCCTTGATGGTGAGCGCGACGCCCAACAGGTTCGGGTTGACGGCGAGTGCGCGGTGGAACCAGGTAAGCGCCTGCGCGTCGTCCCCGAGCGCCAGGTAGATCTGCCCCATGCCTGACAGCGCGCCGAAGTGGCGGGGGTTGCGCTTGAGGACCTGTTTGCAGTCGGCGATCGACTTCCGGTACCGACCCTCGAGGTAATACGCCGTGGCGCGCTTGTTCCACGCCTCGGTGAAAGACGGCATTTTCCAGATCACCTCCGAGAACGTTGCGATCGCCGGGCGCAGCCGGCCGCCGTTCATCTCCTCGACGCCGCGCGCGAGCAGTTCGTCGAGCGCGGGATCGCCCGAGCGGCTCCACAGCGCCCACAGCGCAGTTTCGGCGTAGCTGCGCACCCGCGCGCTCTCGTCGCGCAGCCGGGGGTCGAGGAGCCCGGTGTCCGCCGCGGTGCCGTGCCTGGCGATCCAGACGATCGCCTCGGCCCGGCGGGCGGCGTCGCCGGCGCTCAGGTCGGCGAGCGCCGCGTCGCGGCCGTCGGGCGGGGCCGGGAATGCCGGCGCGGCTTGCAGTGTTAGCCCCAGCAGGGCGGCGCAAATGAGCACGGCTGCGCGGTCTGGCATGACTTGTCCCCTTTCGAGGAGAACACATGAAAACCCCGATTCGTTCCCTGATTGTGGCCCTGATCGCAGGATCCTGCTGGCTTCCGGGCGGCGCGCTGGCGGCCGGCGGGGGCGGCGGCGACACCCTGTCCGACGTGCCGCAGGACCCGGCCATCGTGAGCGCCCAGAAGGCGATCGCGGCGAAGAACTGGACGCGCGCCGCGGCGGTGATGCGCGATGCGCTCGCCGCGCACCCGGACAACGCGGATTACCATAACCTGTACGCCTACTCGCTGCGCAAGGGCCCGCACCCGGACATGAAGGAAGTGTTCCTGCAGTACGAGGAGGCGCTGCGCATCGACCCGGGCCACCGAAACGCGCACGAGTACATCGGCGAGGCCTATCTGCAGGTCGGCAATCTCGCCAAGGCGAAAGAGCACGTGGCGGCGCTGGACAAGCTGTGCTGGTTGCCCTGCGAGCAGTACACGGAGCTCAAGGAGGCGGTCGAGCACTACGAGGCGAAGCGCCGCTAGTGCGGCGGCGCGGCTACGAACTTTCCTAGCGGCAAAAGGGCCAGATCTCGAGAAAGCCGTCGCACCTGAACTCCGTCTCGCAATGTTTAAGCTGCGCGCCGTATGCGCGCGCCCGGTAATCCACGCCTGCGGCCACCTGCAGCAGGTGGTGCTTGCGACGCCAGGCGCCCGATTTGTAGCCGCCGATCCCTTCGTGGTAGGCGATGTACAGGTGCTTGGCGTCCCGGTACGAGATCCCCAGCGCCTCGTGGGTCTTGTGGTTGTACCAGCCCACGAAATCCAGCGCATCCTCCATGTCCGCGCGCCCCTTGAACCAGCCGCCGGTGTCCTTCAGGTATTCGTCCCAGGCGGGATCCTGCGCCTGCGCGTAGCCATAGGCCGACGAGTCCCGCGGCAGCGGTATGACACCCAGGAACCAGTGGCGCTTTGGCCTGATGTCGGCGCGGTAACCGGATTCGTGGCGGACGAACGCCATGAGGACATACGAGGGGGTGCCCCAGCGCTTTTCGGCCTGCTTGGCGTAGTCATACCAGTCCGGGTACTGGCGAAACACGGCACAGACGTTCTCCGAATCCCGGGGCGGCGCGGAAGCACAGGCTGCCAGCGCGGCCATTACGGCAACCGCGGTAATCCAGGATCCGTGCCGCAGGCGCTGTAATGCCACCAGACCTAGCCGCCGAGCTTGCGCACCGCGCGGCGGAAGCAGCGCGCCTCGACGCGCGCGGACATGAGGCAAAACTTGCGCTCCGCGATCAGCTCGAAGGCGAACATTCGGGTATTCTAGCGCCCCTCATGAGCGCCCGAACCTACCGCGACCTTCCTACCGACTCGACCACGTTCTATCCGCGCCTGATCGGCACGCACGGCGCGGTCGCCTCCAACTCCTACTTGTCGGTAAACGCCGGCGTCGACGTGCTCAAGGCGGGTGGCAACGCGTTCGACGCCGCCGTCGCGGCGACGCTAGTCGAGGGCGTAGTCAACCCGCAAATGCACACGATCGGCGGCGAGTGCCCGATGCTGGTGCGGCTCGCGGGCGAGTCGCGCGTGATCTCGGTCAACGGCAACATGGCTGCGCCCATGGCGGCGACGCCGGCAGCCTATCGTGCGCGCGGGCTGGCCGAGGTGCCCGACAACGGCATCCTTGCCGCAGGCGCACCGGCGGCGTTCTCGGCGCTGATGACCGCGCTCACGCGCTGGGGCACGATGAGCCTCAAGGACGTGTCGTGGCACGCGCGCGAGCTCGCGGCGAAGGGCTTTCCGATGCATTCGGGGCTGCGCGACTCGCACAAGTACGGCCTGACGGTGCTGCGCGAGAGGTTCCTCTCCGAGTGGCCGGCGAGCGGGCGACTGTACATTCCGGGCGGGCGCGTGCCGGAGGTGGGCGAGCTGTTGAAGAATCCCGCTTACGCGCGGGTGCTCGACTACCTCGCCGGCGAGAAGGATCCGCTCGCCGCGTTCTACAAGGGCGAGGTGGCGGACGAAATTGCGAAATTCTCGCGCGAGCGCGACGGCATTCTCGCGCGCGAAGACCTGGAGCGCTTCGAGACCCGGCTCGAGGAGCCCGCGCGGCTGCGCTTTCGCGACGCCGAGCTGTTCAAGTGCGGCTTCTGGAGCCAAGGGCCGGCGGAGCTGCAGACCATCGCCTTGATGGCGCGCCACGGCGTGGAGGCGATGACGCCGGGCAGCGCGGATTACTGCCACCTGCTGATCGAGGCGATGAAGCTCGCCTTCGCCGACCGCGAGCAGTACTACGGCGACCCGTCGCATACGCTGGTTCCGGCTGAGGTGCTGCTGTCGGACGCCTATTCGGACCAGCGCGCAAAGCTGATCGATCCGCGCCGCTCGAGCCTCGAGCTGCGTCCCGGCGACGCGCGCAGGAACGCACCACTGCTGCCCGAGGACGATCGCTTCTCCCCCGGGCACTGGGGCGCCGGCACGGTGCACATCGACGCGGTCGACGCCAAGGGCAACATGGCCTCGTTCACGCCGAGCGGCGCCTGGCTGATGTCATCCGAGGTGATCGAGACGCTCGGCTTTCCGCTCTCGGTGCGGATGATGACTTTCTACCTCGGGCCCGACCACCATCCGAACGTGGTTGCGCCCGGCAAGCGCCCGCGCACCACGCTCACGCCGTCGCTCGCGTTCAGGAACGGCAGGCCGTGGATGAGCTTCGGCACCATGGGCGGCGACAATCAGGGCCAGTGGCTGCTGCAGTTCTTCCTCTACCGCGCGGCCTTCGGCATGACGCTGCAGCAGGCGATCGAGGCGCCCAAGCTCTCGACCGAGCACTTCCCGGGCTTCTTCGCGCCGCACCGCGGCTACCCCAACAGGGTGCGCATCGAGCCGCGCTTCGGCAAGAAGGTGCTCGACGAGCTCAGGCGCCGGGGCCACGAGCTCGACGTCGCGCCGGATTGGACCGAGGGCTTCGTTTCGGCGGCCCAGTTCGACGAGGCGAGCGGCCTTATCGAGGCCGGCTGCGACCCGCGCGGCGCGAAGTCCGAGGTTTTCCCGGCTTACGCTTTTTGCTGGTAGCGGACTTGCCGTAGCGCTCGCGCGCCAGGGCGGCACCCGCGCCGAGCGCCTTGAGCTTGGCGATCGCGATCTCGCGCTGCATCGGCGCCATGCCGCAGTTGGTGCAGGGAAAGAGCCGGTTTTTCGGCACGTACTTGAGGGCGCGGCCGATGGTGGCGGCAACCTCTGCGGGGGTCTCGATCTTGTCCGAGGCGACGTCGATCACGCCCACCAGCACGTCCTTGCCCTTCAGCAGCGCCATCAGCTGCGGCGGCACGTGCGAGTGGATGCACTCGAGCGAGACCTGCTTGATGCGGCTCTTGGCGAGCGCGGGGAAGATCTTCTCGTACTGCCGCCATTCCTCGCCCAGGCTCTCCTTCCAGTCGATATTCGCCTTGATGCCGTAGCCGTAGCAGATGTGGACCGCGGTCGTGCACTTGAGGCCGCGCGCGGCGCGCTCGAGCGCCTTGACCCCCCACTTGACCACGTCGTCCATGTAGACGTTGAAAGCCGGCTCGTCGAACTGGATCGTGTCGACGCCGTCCTTCTCCAGCGCGCGCGCCTCCTGGTTGAGCAGGTCGGCGAAGGCCATCGCGAGCTTGACCTTGTCGCCGTAGTAGCGGTCGGCGATGGTGTCGACGATCGTCATCGGCCCGGGCATGGTGATCTTGAGCTTCCTGCCGGTATGCGCGCGTGCCACGCGCGCCTCAATCTGGTGCACCCGGCCTTTCAGCCGCACCGGGCCGACCACTACCGGCACCATTGCCTCGTAGCGGTTGTCGCGGATCCCCATCTTCACCTTGTGCTCGAAATCGATGCCCTCGACCGCCTCGAGGAAGCCGTGCACGAAATGCTGGCGCGACATCTCGCCGTCGGAAACGATGTCGATGCCGGCGTCTTCCTGCTCCTTCAGCCACAGCAGCGTCGCGTCGCGCTTGGCGCGCGCAAGGTCCTCGCCAGATGCCTGCCAGGTTGGCCAGAGCTTGTTCGGCTCGGCGAGCCAGAACGGTTTGGGCAGGCTGCCGGCGATGGTAGTCTTGAACATGACGCGGTCTCCTCCTGTATCGATCGCGCCAAGTCTACCGCGTGAGAGGCGCAAAGGTCATGGTCAAGAACGTCGCGCTGGTGCTGGTGATCGTCCTGCTTGCGCTGCTGGCCTGGGTCGCGCTGCACTCGAGCGGGGTGACGATCGTGGTGAACGGCCGCGAGCTCGCCGGGCCGGCGAAGTTTGCCGCCGAGGGCTGGGGCCTGCTGGTGTCGATCGTGGGCCTGTTCTGCGCCGCGATCCTGCTTACCTTTGTTTTCGCCGGGATCGGCCTGATCCTGCTCGGCGTGTTCGTGCTCGCCGGCCTGGTGATGGTGTGGCTCGCCTTTCCGTTCCTGCTACCGCTGCTGATCCCGCTGGTGATCGTGTGGCTGTTCGTTGCCGCGGTGCGCGGCCGCAAGGACCGTCGCGACGGCTAGGCGGCTGCCGCCGCCGGGCGGCGTGCCTCGCGGATCGGCAGGTTCACCACGGCGGCGAACAGGCAAAGCGCGATGTCGGTCCACCACATCAGGTCGTAATTGCCGGTCGCCACGAAGACCTTGCCGCCGAGCCAGGCGCCGAGAAAGCCGCCGACCTGGTGCGACAGCATTACCACTCCGAACAGCGTCGCCAGGTACTTCGGCCCGTGCAGCTTGGCCACCAGGCCGACCGTCGGCGGCACGGTCGAGAGGTAGGTGAAGCCGATTGCGGCGGAAAAGATGAGAAAGCTCAGCTCGGTTTTCGGCGCGAAGAGGAAGAACACCAGAATGATCGCCGCGCGCGCGGCGTAAATGCCCGCGAGCGACATCTTCATCCGGCTGGTCTGAATCTGCATGCCGACCCACAGGCTGCCGCCGATGTTGAACAGGCCGACGACGGCCAGCGACCAGGCGCTCACCGTCGCCGGCAGGCTGCACAGCGCAACGTAGCCCGGCAGGTGGGTGACGATGAACGCGACGTGAAAACCGCAGGTGAAAAAGCCGGCGTTGAGCAGCAGGAAGCTGCGGTCGCCCGCGGCTTCGCGCAGCGCCTGGCGCAGCGACGCGGCGCCGAGCGAGGCGGCCTGCGACGCCGGGGCCTGCGCCGCGCCGCCGCGGGTGAGCCACAGCACCAGCGGCACCGCTGCGAGCCCCGATGCGCCGAGCAGCACCATCGCCGGCTGCCAGCCGGCGAGGCCGATGGCGAGCTGCGCCAGCGGCACCAGGGTGAACTGGCCGAACGAGCCGCCGGCGTTGATGACGCCACTCGCGAACGCGCGCTTCGCTTCCGGGATCCAGCGGTTCGCTGCCGACATGAGCAGCGAGGGACCGAGCGCACCGGCGCCGGTTGCGGCGAACACCCCGATCAGGAGCGCGAGCGCGAGGCCGGTGTGCGCGAGGGGTATGAGCGCGGTGGCGACGGAGACCAGCAGCGCGCCGCTGACCATGACCGGGCGCGGTCCGTAGCGATCGGCGACCGCCCCTGCCACAGGCTGCGCCATGCCCCACACCAGCTGCGCGATGCCGAACGCGAGGCTGATCGTGGCGTAGCCGGCGCCGGTCGAGGAGTTGATCGCGCTGATGAACAGCGGCTGCGCCTGGCGCACGCCGAGGCCGAGCGCGAATACCGCGCCCGCGGCGAGCGCGACGAACAGGTAGTTGCGGTGCTGCGCGGTCATGAAGCCCCCCTTGCGAATCCTAGCCGGCGCCCGGTTGGCGTCAAGCCGCACGAATCTGCGCCCTTCATGTAGGCTTGCGCCCATGGCAAAACGGCTGATCGTCGCGATCACCGGCGCGACCGGGGCGGCCTACGGCGTGCGGCTGCTCGAGGCGCTGCGCCGCCAGCGCGGCTGGCAGAGCCACCTGGTGCTGTCGGAAGCGGGCGCGCTGACCGCCTGGCAGGAACTGCGCCTGAAGCGGCGCGAGCTCGAGCGCCTGGCCGGGGTTGCTTACAACCCGCGCGACGTCGCCGCGACGCTCGCGAGCGGCTCGTTCCTGACCGAGGGCATGGTGATCGCGCCGTGCTCGATGAAGACGCTCGCCGCGGTCGCGCACGCGCACGCCGACGACCTGGTCTCGCGCGCCGCCGACGTCGTGCTCAAGGAGCGGCGGCGCTTGGTGCTGCTGCCGCGCGAGGCGCCGCTCAACCTCGCGCACCTGCGCAACATGGTCGCCGTGACCGAGATGGGCGGGATCGTGTTTCCCCCCGTGCCGGCGCTCTACGCCAAACCGAAGTCGGTCGACGCGCTCATCGACCATACGGTCGCGCGCGTGCTCGACCTGTTCGGCATTCGCGTGCCCGGGGTCAGGCGTTGGGCAGGGATGAGAGGAAAGATTCCAGCGCGCGGTTGAATTCGGCCGGCTTTTCCATGTTCGAAAGGTGCGCCGCATCCGGGATCAGCACCAGCTTCGAGCCCGGCGCATTGTCATGGATCTCGCGTGCCATGGCCGGCGGGGTGCCGGCGTCCTTGTCGCCGCAGATCACCAGGATCGGGCACTTGATTTCCTTCAGCCTGGCGGTCAGGTCTATCTTCGGGATGGCGTGGCTGCAGCCGGCGTAGCCCGCGACCGGCGTGTCGGCGATCAGCGTCGCGATGCGCTGAACGACCTCGGGACGCGAGTTGCGGAAGCCCTCCGTGAACCAGCGCTCCAGGGTCGGCTGCACCAGCGGCTGCATGCCGCGCGTCTCGACGGTCCGGATGCGATCGGTCCACGTCCCGGCCGCGTCCGCCGGGTAGCGGCTGGTGGTATCGGCGAGCGTCAGGCTGCGGAAAACGCCCGGGTACTTGAGGGCGAAGGTCTGCCCGATCATGCCGCCCATCGAGAGCCCGACGAAATGCGTGCTGTCGATCGACAGGTGCTTCAGCAGCGCGTTCAGGTCGTCGCCGAGCTGCTCGAGCGTGTAGGCGCCGGCCGGCGCCATGCTGTCGCCGTGGCCGCGAGTGTCGTAGGCGAGGATGCGGTAGCGGCCCTTGAACGCCTCGATCTGGTCGTCCCACATGCGCACGCTGCAGGCAAGCGAGTGGCTGAAGGTGAGCCAGGGCGCGCCTTCCTTGCCGTGGATCTCGTAGTAGGTCTCGATGCCGTTGACGGTCGCTTTCATCTTCTTCTCCCTAGGTCGCGGCGACCACGAGCGGAATCGTCATCTCCTCCGCGCTCGCGCCGCCGTGGTTGCCGATATGCAGATGCCGGGGCTCGCCCGGCGTCCAGTCCTTGATGGTAAACCGTTCGTTCATGACCAGCGTGACGTCTCCGATCCGCTCGGCGATGCGCGGGTGGGCGGCGCCGGTGCCGAACCAGCCCTCCTCGAGCAGCTCCCGGCTTTCGCGGACCTGGGCACGGCCGCCGAGCCATTGCGCGGCGCGCGCCATGAACTCCGTTACCCGCCCTTCCTGGACATGGCAGTAGGCGACGCGGCGCTCCCCGCAGAGCGGAAAGCGCAGCATCGCCGAAAGCCCCGGCCCGTGCTCGAGCTGCAGCCCGGACTCGGGCGGGCAGTCGATGAAGCCGTGGTCGGCGGTCGCCACCACTACGGTGTCGGTGCCGGCCAGGCGCGCGAGCAGCGTGCCGAACGCCGCGTCGACCGCGGCGAACTGCTGCGCTGCCTGCTCGCTTTCCGCGCCGTGCACGTGCGAGACGGCGTCGTACATCGGCCAGTAGGCATAGACGTACTTGCGCTCGCTGCCCGACTTCACCGCCGCCTCGGTCTCGCGCACGAGCCCTTGCAGATCGTCGTAGGCGCGCCGCTCCGCACGCCCGCAGTGATGCCGGGTGTAGTCGGAATCGACGATTTCCCGCTGAGAGACGACGATTGAGCGCACCGGCAGCGAGTCGAACAGCGAGGCCGAGGCGTAGACGGCGTCCGGCCCGACCCCGCGCCGCTCGAGCGGCAGGTAGTCGCCGCGGGAGCGGAACGGCAGCGGCGCGGAGACGCAGCCGGCGGCGCCAAAATAGGTGAACCAGCCGGTCAGACCGTGCTCGAGCGGGGCGCAGCCCGTGTAGGACGTCGTAATCGCGCTGGCGGTGGTGGAAGGAAAAACCGAGGTCATCGCGCCCCGCCGCCGGCGTTCGAGCTCGCTGCCCGCACCGCGCCGGGTCAGGTAGTGATCGCCCAGGCCGTCGACGATCAGCAGCACCAGATTGCGTGCGCCGGAAATGTCCGCTGGGGGCAGCTGCTCCAAGGTCGGGTGACGCGCCGTCCCGCCGCGCGCCTGCGCGAGCGAGGCGATCAGGTTGACCAGGCCGGCGCCGGAGTAGTCGGGTCGCGCCATGCCGCGAATCCTAGCGGATTCCGGCGCTCCGGCTGCGAAACCGGGGCCTCCCTAGTGGAACACCATCGGGTTGGTCAGCAGGGCCTGGTAGCCGCCCAGGAATTCGTCGACCGATTCGTCGTTCGGTTCGTCCGAGAACAGGTGAGCCATCTCGACCCGGAACTGCCTTTCCACGGCGCCGTCCAGGTAGCCGCCGAGGCCGGCGCGCTTGTCCACCAGCTCAATGCCGCAGCCGGGGAACTCGGTCACGTAGTAACTGCCGCTGTCGTAAAGGACGTTCATCGCTGACCTCCGTCGGCGCCCTGGGGCGCACCACTATCCTTGGACAACCGTTAGCAAGGTTTGTGCCGTGCCCCTATTCAAGCCCGCTTCGGGGGGCGGGTGGTAGAATCAAATGCCCATTTTGCAAGGATTTACCCATGCGGGTCGAAGTTCACGTCCACGCCGACATCCCCATTCTCGAAGGGGTCTCGAAGAAGCAAATCGAGCAGGCGCTGGCGCCTTGGCTCGAGTACCTGGACGCCGAGGGCCTGGGCGACGTCAAGAGCCTCGAGCCCGACGAGCCCGGCCTCAAGTACGACGAGAAGGACTTGATGCTGTACGTGTGCTGGACCGGCGAGATCGGCCGCAGCTTCCACCGCGCGCTGGACGAGGCGCTGGATAACCTGGGCCCGTACTGCTACGAGGCGGTCGAGGTCGACGTCACGCTCTACCAGGAGAACGGCGACCAGGAAGGGCGCCTGCTGTTCGTCGGGCCGACCGCGCAGGCGATTCACGAGGCGCAGCGCCGCTGCATGATCGAGGACGTTTCGGCGCTGCTCGAGCGCCAGTTCGACAAGGAGCGCGCGGCCGAGGTCGTGGTGCTGGTGAATGATCTGTTCGACCGCGACTGGAAAGAGAAGGCCGCGCAGCCCAAGCCGTCCGAACGCGCCTTCGAGGCCTACACGCGGCCAAGCCGCAAGCACCTGCACTAGTCGGGCCGATTCCACCGACGCCCCTTGCGAGGGGCGTTTTCTTTTGCGGAGCGCGAAATGGCAGCACCCAAGTACCCCGCCTTCGACACCCTGGCGCTGCACGCCGGCCAGTCGCCCGACGCAGCGACCGGCAGCCGCGCCGTTCCGATCTACGCCACCACGTCGTATGTGTTCCGCGACACCGAGCACGCCGCCTCGCTGTTCAACATGGAGCGCGCCGGACACGTGTACTCGCGCATCTCCAACCCGACCGTCGCGGTGCTGGAGGAGCGCGTCGCGGCGCTCGAGGGTGGGGTCGGAGCGATCGCGACTGCCTCGGGGCAAGCGGCGCTTCATCTCGCGGTGGCGACTCTGCTCGACGCGGGGCAGCATGTGGTCGCCTCGAATTCGCTCTACGGCGGCTCGCACAACCTGCTTGGCTACACGCTCAAGCGCTTCGGCATCGAGACGACCTTCGTCAGCCCGCGCGACCCGCGCAATTTCGAGAACGCGATCCGGGACAATACTCGCTTGCTGTTCGGCGAGACGCTCGGCAACCCGGGGCTGGATGTGCTCGACATTCCTGCGGTGGCGCAGATCGCGCATGCAGCGGGCCTGCCGCTGCTGGTCGATTCGACCTTCACCACACCCTACCTGATGAAGCCTTTCGAGCAGGGCGCCGACCTGCTGTACCACTCGGCGACCAAGTTCCTCGGCGGCCACGGGGTGGCGATCGGCGGCGTGCTGGTCGACTCGGGCCGCTTCGACTGGGAAAAGAGCGGCAAGTTTCCCCAGCTCACCGCCCCTTACGAGGGGTTCCACGACATGGACTTCGAGGAGGAGTCGGGTACGCGCGCGTTCCTGCTGCGCGCGCGGCGCGAAGGGTTGCGGGACTTCGGCGCCTGCATGGCGCCGATGACCGCGTTCCACATCCTGCAGGGCATCGAGACGCTGCACTTACGCATGCCGCGCCATGTGGACAACGCGCGCAAGGTGGTGGCATTCCTCGCCGCGCACCCGATGGTGGATTCGGTCGGCTACCCCGAGCTGCCCTCGCACCCCGACTACGCGCTGGCCAAGCGCCTCCTGCCGCGCGGCGTGGGCGCGGCGTTCTCGTTCAACATGAAGGGCGGCCGTCCCGCGGGCCGAGCGTTCATCGAGGCGCTGCGCGTGTTCTCGCACCTGGCGAACGTCGGCGACGCGAAGTCGCTCGCGATCCATCCCGCCACCACCACTCACTATCGCATGTCGGACCAGGACCTGCGGAAGGCCGGCATCACTGCCGGCATGGTGCGCCTGTCGATCGGCCTGGAAGATGCGCAAGACCTGATCGACGATCTCAGCCGCTCGCTGGCCGCGGCGAAGAAGGTTGCGCAATGAATTTCACCGTGGACGGCAAGGAGGTGTTCGCCTACACCGCTGCGCACGACATCGACCCGTCGCGGCCGAGCGTAGTGTTCCTGCACGGCGCTGGGCTCGACCACAGCTGGTTCGCGCTGCAGAGCCGCTATTTCGGATACCACGGACGCAACGTTCTCGCTCTCGACCTGCCCGGGCACGGACGCAGCGAGGGGCCGCCGCTGGCGTCGATCGAGGCCGCGGCGGACTGGGTGCCGAAGTTGCTGGACGGTTCCGGCCTCGGCAAGGCTGCGCTGGTGGGGCACTCGATGGGCAGCCTGATCGCGCTGGAATGCGCCGCACGTCATCCCGCGCGCGTCGAGCGCATCGCGCTGATCGGCGTGGCCTACCCGATGAAGGTGTCGGACGCGTTCCTGGAAGCCGCGCGCAGGAACGAGCACGACGCATTCGACATGTCTACGATCTGGGGCCACGCGCCGCAGGTGCCCCTCGGAAGCAACCCGAACCCCGGCATGTGGATGTACGGCGATACCCTGGCACGCCTGGAACGCCTCGCGCCGGGCGTGCTGCACAATGACCTCAAGGCGTGCAACGACTACGCCGCGGGGCTCGACAGCGCGGCCAAGCTGCGCTGCCCCGTGCTGTTCCTGCTCGGGCGACGCGACGTGATGACCCCGCCCAAGGCCGCCGCCGCGCTGGTGCAGGCGATCGCCGGCAGCCGCACGGTGCAGGTCGGCTCCTCCGGCCATTCGCTGATGGCCGAGGCGCCCGACGCGGTGCTGGACGCGCTGATCGAATTTCTCGCCTAGCGAATTTTCCGCATGTAACATTTGCGCGCCATGCTCGCCGCCATCACGGTGCTCCTGGTCTATCAGCTGGTGGGCGAGGTGATCGTTCAAGTCGCCGGCCTGCCGGTGCCCGGGCCCGTGGTGGGCATGCTGCTGCTGTTCCTGAGCCTCGTGCTGCGCGGGGGCGTGCCGGAGCGGTTGCAGGACACCGCGCAGACGCTGCTTTCGCACCTGTCGCTGCTGTTCGTGCCGGCCGGCGTCGGAGTGATGCTGCATTTCCGGCGGCTGGAGGCGGAGTGGCTCTCGATCAGCGTGGCGCTGGTGGCGAGCACGGTGATAACGATCGGCGTCACCGCGCTGGTGATGCGCGCGCTGCAGGCACGCCGGTGAGCGGCCGCTTCAGCGAGATCTGGGTCTACCTGGCGACCACGCCGCTGCTCGGCCTGACCGTTACCCTGCTCGCGTACCAGGCGGCGTATTGGATCTACCGGCGGCTCGACATGAACCCGCTCGCCAACCCGGTGGCGCTTTCGGTCGCCTTCCTGGTGGCGCTCTTGTGGGCGACGGGGACGCCCTACCAGACCTATTTCGACGGGGCGCAATTCGTGCACTTCCTGCTCGGACCGGCGACGGTGGCGCTCGCGGTGCCGCTCTACGCCAACCTCGGCGCGCTGAAGAAGAATCTCTTGCCGGTGCTCGGTGCGCTGCTGGCCGGTTCGGTCGTCGCCGCGGTATCGGCGGTCGGCATCGGCTGGCTGCTGGGCGCGGACCGAGTGACTCTGATGTCGATGGCGCCGAAGTCGGTCACCACGCCGATCGCGATGGGAATCGCGGATAAGCTTGGCGGCCTGCCGTCTCTCACCGCGGTGCTGGTGGTGAGCACCGGCATCCTCGGCGCGGTGCTCGCGCGCGGCACGCTCAACCTGCTGCGCATCCACGACCATGCGGTGCGCGGCTTCGCGGTTGGAGTGGCCGCGCACGGAATCGGCACCGCGCGCGCGTTCCAGGTTTCCGAAGTGATGGGCGCGTTCGCGGGGCTCGGCATGGGCCTGAACGGCCTGCTCACCGCCTTCCTGTTCCCGCTCCTGGTAACGCTGTGGGGAAGATGATCGCCGCGGTCCAGCCGAGTGCGACGCCGGCGGTGTCGGCCACCATATCCGCGACTTCGAAATCGCGATAGCCCAGCCACCCCTGCACGAACTCCAGCGCGACGCCCAGCGCGGCGAAGCCCAGCGCATAGCCGAGCCGGATGCGGCGCCCCAGATAGAGCTGGCAGAACCAGAACATCACCAGGCCGTAGCTGCCCAGGTGCTCGAGCTTGTCGCTTTGCTCGAAACCGAGCGAGGGCGGCGAGTGCATCACCGAGCCGTACACGATCGCGACGACCATTGCCCAGCCGACGGCGAGCCAGAGCCTGCGCATGCTCAGAAAAGCCGCAGCTGCCCGGGCGCCGAGGGCGGGCGGAAGACAGAGCAATCGAGCTCGCGGCGCGGCCGGGTGCCGCGCTCGGCGCCGTTGAGGCCGAGCCTGCGGCAGGCGATCTCGAAGCGCTTCGCCAGCAGCTCGGCGTAGTTGCCGGTGCCGGTCATGCGGGTGCCGAAGCGCGGGTCATTGTCACGCCCGCCGCGCAGCTGCTGCACGATGCTCATCACATGCTCGGCACGCAAGGGGTAGTGCGCTTCCAGCCATTCTCGGAAAAGCGCCTTGAGCTCGTTCGGCAGGCGCATGAGCTGGTAGCCGGCCATGCTCGCGCCCGCGGCGGCGGCGGCTTCCAGGGATTCCTCGACCGACTTGTCCGACAGCGCCGGGACGACCGGTGCGAGCATCACGCCGACCGGCACCCCGGCGCCGGCCAGCGCGCGAATGGTGTCGACGCGCCGCTGCGGACTCGCCGCGCGCGGCTCCAGGCGACGCGCGAGACGGCGGTCGAGCGTGCCGAGCGATACGAAGACCTTGGCCAGGCCGGCGCGGCCCATCGGTCCGAGCAGGTCGAGATCGCGCTCGACGAGCGCCGACTTGGTGACGATCGTCAGGGGGTGACGGCACTCGGCGAGCAGCTCGATCAGGCCGCGCGTGATCCGGTAGCGGCGCTCGATCGGCTGGTAGCAGTCGGTGTTGGCGCCGAGCGCGATCGGCGAGGGGCGGTAGCCCGGCTTGCCGAGCTCCGCGCGCAGCCGCTCGACCGCATTTACCTTGGCGAACAACCGGGTCTCGAAATCGATCCCGGGCGAGAGCTCGAGGTAGGCGTGGCTCGGCCGCGCGTAGCAGTAGATGCAGCCGTGCTCGCAGCCGCGGTAGGGATTGATCGACAGCTCGAAGGGAAGATCGGGCGAATCGTTGCGCTGGACGATCGAGCGCGCGCGCTCTTCGGTCACGCTGGTCTCGATCGCCTGCGGCGTTTCGTCCTGCGCACCCCAGCCGTCGTCGAAGGCTTCCCGTACTACGGTCTCGAAGCGCCCCTGCAGGCGCGAAAGCGCGCCACGCGACTTGCCCGGCGCGCTCACCACCGCCGCGTGCACGCCGATCGAGCGGGTTTCGCCTTTCGCTTCGTCTGCCACTTTGCTTGCCGGTAGAATCCGGGCTTCCTCCACGACTCCCCCGCACTGTATATATGAACAGTGACCGGCGCAACGTCGCGCTGCTGACGGCCTGCCAGGCGATGCTGCTGACCAACAACTCGACCCTGATCGCGATCAATGGCCTGGCGGGGCTCGCGCTGGCGGCCAACCGCTCGCTCGCCACCCTACCGGTGACATTCTGGGTGCTGGGCGGCGCGGTGGCCACGATGCGCGCTTCGCTGCACATGAAGCGGGTGGGGCGCCGCCGCGGCCTGACGCTCGGCACGTTGTGGGGATTTGCCGGCGCCCTGGTCTGCGCCGGCGCGATCTGGCTGCAGAATTTCTGGCTGCTGTGCTTCGGCGCGATGGTGTTCGGCGTGTACAACGCCTACGGCCAGTACTACCGCTTCGCCGCCGCCGACGCGGCCAGCGTGCAATTCCGCCCCACGGCGATCTCGCTCGTGCTCGCGGGCGGGCTGATCGGGGGCGTGCTCGGGCCGACCACCAGCCGGCTGACGGTCGGCCTGCTGCCGCAGCGGTTCCTCGGTGCCTACCTTGCGCTCATCCTGTTCCTGCTGGTCACGGTGGCGCTGCTGCGTTTCATCCGCATCCCCGATCCGAGCGCGGCGGAGCAGCAGGCTACCGGTCGGCCGCTCGCGACGATCGCGCGCCAGCCCAAGTACCTCGTGGCGGTGGCGGGCGCGGCGATCGGCTACGGCGTGATGAACTTCCTCATGACCTCGACGCCGATCGCGATGAGCATCTGCGGCCACCCCTACGGCGCCGCCGCGTTCGTCATCTCCTCGCACGTGGTGGGTATGTACCTGCCGTCGTTTTTCACCGGCGGGCTGATTCGGCGCTTCGGCCCGCTGCCGGTGATGTTCGCCGGCGCGCTGCTCAACGCGGCCTGCGTCGGCGTCGCCCTGAGCGGCGTCGCGGTCTCCGAGTTCTGGCTCGCGCTGGTGATGCTCGGGGTGGGCTGGAATTTTCTTTTCATCGGCGCGACCACTCTGCTCACCGAGACCTACCGCCCGGAGGAGCGCGCCAAGGCGCAGGGCGCCAACGACTCGGCGATCTTCGTCATGATGGCGCTCTCGTCCTTCTCGTCGGGCCTGATCGTGACCAATCTCGGCTGGAACAGCGTCAACTACGCCGCCCTGCCGCTGGTGGCGATCGTCATGGCGGCGATCGCCTGGCTCGGCCTGCGCGAGCGCCGGCATCCGGCCGCGGCGGCCTGAGGCCATGGCGACCATCCCCCCGGCCGCCGTCGGCGACTCCCTCGACGAGGTCGACACCCCGGCGCTGTTGATCGAGCTCGATGCCTTCGAGCGCAACCTGAAGGTCCTCGCCCAGGCGGTGGAGGGGCGGGGCGTGCGGGTTCGCGCCCACGCCAAGACCCACAAGTGCCCGGAGATCGCGCTGCGCCAGATCGCTGCCGGCGCGGTCGGCGTGTGCTGCCAGAAGGTGTCGGAGGCCGAGGCGATGGTCGACGGCGGCGTCGCCGACGTCCTGGTTTCGAACGAGATCGTCGGCGCGCGCAAGCTCGAACGGCTCGCCGCCCTCGCGCGCCGGGCGCGGATCGGCGTGTGCGTGGACGACGCCGGCAACGTGCGCGCGCTGTCGGAGGCGGCGCAGCGCGCCGGCGCGACGCTCGAGATCTACGTCGAGGTGGATATCGGGGCCCGCCGCTGCGGCGTCGCACCGGGGGAGCCCGCGCTCGCGCTGGCGCGTGAAGTCGCCGCGCGTCCCGGGCTGCGCTTCGCGGGCCTACAGGCCTACCACGGTGCGGCCCAGCACCTGCGCACGACGGCCGAGCGGCGCGCGGCGATCGCGCGCGCGGCGGCCGCGGCGAATCAGACGCGGCGCCTGATCGAGGCCGAGGGGCTCGCATGCCCGACGGTGACGGGTGCGGGCAGTGGAACCTTCGCGTACGAGATCGAGTCGGGCGTCTTCGACGAGATCCAGCCCGGATCCTATGTGTTCATGGATGCCGACTACGCGAAGAACGAATGGGCCGCGCCCTTGCCGCGCTTCGAGCACGCGCTGTTCGTGCTGGCGACGGTGATGAGCCGGCCGGCGCCGGACCGCGCGGTGCTGGATGCCGGGCTCAAGGCGCTCGCCGTCGACTCCGGACTGCCGCTCGTGTGGGAGCGCCCCGCGCTGCGCTACGTACGCGCCTCGGACGAGCACGGCGTGCTCGAGATCGTGGCGGGCACCCCGCCCGCGCTCGGCGAGCGCCTGCTGCTCGTGCCCGGACACTGCGACCCGACGGTGAACCTGTTCGACTGGTATGTGTGCGTCAGGTCCGGCATCGTGGAGCAGGTCTGGCCGATCACGGCCAGGGGCGCCGTGACCTAGAGCACCGGCTGCGGCGCGCGGGTTATTTGTAGAACTCGTGCCTGCCGATTCGGGCGACGAGCTTCTTTTCTTTTGCCCAGGAAGGCTTGATGCGGGTGGAGTGATAGAAAAGCGCCCCGTGCAGCTTCTCGGGCCGCTGTCCGGCGTACACATCCTGCGCCACCTTGCGCGCCCGCGCCCACTCTTCGCCGCTCGGCGTCGGCAGGTTGCTGAGCTCGGTCCAGGAGAACGCCGCGACGTAGCGCTTACGAAGGGGATCCCAGGTCTTCTGGTGGACGACCTCGCACACGGAGGCGGGATAGCGTGCCGCGTCCTTGCGGTTCATCGTCACCTCCGCCACGGCATACTGACCTGCGTCCGGTTCCCCGCGCGCCTCGTAGTACACGTTCCTGGCGAGGCAGCTCAGTTCTTGAGTTCTGGCCTGAAGCGCCTCGTCCCGCTGTGCGTCCTGGTAGACGGTTACCGCATGCAGCGCGAACCCGAAGCCCGTCACGATCGTGCCCGCGAACAGCGCGAACGCCATCCCCTCCCAGTCGGCGCGGTACCAGAACAGGCGCAGCCTGCGCCGCGCGGGCGCCACGGCCCAGTGCAGGCTCAGGGACAGTCCTGCGAGTCGAGTGCGGATACTCATCTTGACCATGGTTTGCGCGATGGCGGGGCCCGTCAAGTAAACAATTGCGGGCTGTGGCGTGTTACCCACAGGGCCTGTGGACAAAGCTGTGAATAACCGTTGGATAAGAGGCCGCGCGGCCTGCCGCTGACCGCGACGCCGTATCCCGACAGCAAGTTGTGTCATATTTGCGACCCTATTTGCCCAACTTCTCGATAGATGCCCGATCTGGAGCGCCGTGGCCGGTAGGCCAGCGCGAAGCCGCGCGTTGAGCCGACGCCCGTACTACGGCTGGGTGGTGGTGGCTGCCGCCTTCACGCTGATGTTCGTCGGCTTCGGCGCCGCGTACTCGTTCGCCGCTTTCTTCAGCGCGTTCCAGTCTGAATTTTCGGCCTCGCGCGGCCACGTCTCGCTGGTGTTCTCGGTCGCTGCGTTCCTCTGGTTTACGCTCGGCGCCCCGGGCGGCGTGCTCGCGGACCGGTTCGGACCGCGCCGCGTGGCGATCGCGGGCGTTGCCTGCCTGGTGGCCGCGCTCGCGCTGGCGAGCCTCGCGCCTTCGGTCGGGGTACTTTACCTGACCTACAGCGTCGGCATCGGCGTCGGCGTCGGGCTCACCTACGTGCCCTCGGTCGGCGCGGTGCAGCCATGGTTCGCCGCCAACCGCGCCTTTGCCTCGGGGCTTGCGGTCGCCGGAATCGGCGCCGGCAATTTCCTGGTGCCGCTGCTCGCGGCCTGGCTGATCGACGCCTTCGGCTGGCGCGCGGCCTACCAGGCGCTCGCGCTGGGCGTGTTCGTGCTCGGCGGCGCGGCGGCGCTGGCAATCGACGACGACCCGGCGCGCCACGGTGCGGCCGGTGCGGAGCGCACGGTCCGCGAGTCGCTGCCCGGCGCGACGCTCGGCGAGGCCCTGCGCTCGGAGCCGTTTTGGCTGCTTTATGTTTCGAGCGTGCTGGTGTGCGTCGGCCTGTTCGTGCCGATGGTGCACCTCGCGTCCTACGCCCAGGACGCCGGCTACTCGGAGGCGAAGGGCGTGATGCTGGTGAGCCTGATCGGGCTCGGCAGCCTGCTCGGGCGCTTCACCATCGGCGGCGTGGCTGACCGCCTCGGACGCATACCCTCGCTGGCGGCGATGTACCTCGGCCTGGGAGCGATGCTGGTGGTGTGGTGGCTCTCCAGCCAGTACTGGGTGCTGGCGCTGTTCGCGCTGTCCTTCGGCGCTTTCTACGGGGGATTCGTCGCGCTCGCGCCGTCGATCACGATGGACCTGTACGGTCCGCGCGCGCTGTCCGGGATCATCGGCTTCCTCTACACCGGGCCGGGAATCGGCACCCTGATCGGACCGCCGCTCGCCGGCGTCGCGTTCGACACGCTCGGCAGCTACGCCGCGCCGATCCTGGCCGGGGCGGCGCTGTCTTTCGCCGCCGCGGGCATCGTACTGGTGCTGATGCGGCGTACGCGCCCCGTCGCGGCGTGAAGCGCGCGCCTGCCATCGCCGTGAGCGAAGCGCGCGGCCTGCGCCACCTTCACCTCGGGGGCGAGGCGATCCAGAGCGCAATGCGCATCGATGATCCGTATGCGCTCGCGCTTGACTACACGCGCTGCATGATGGCCTTCCTGTTGTTCCATCCGCAACCGCGCGAGGTGCTGATGATCGGACTCGGCGGAGGCTCGCTCGCCAAGTTCTTCCATCGTCGGTTCCGCGGCGCGCGGGTGCGCGCGGTCGAGCTCGATCCGCGCGTAGTCGCCGCGGCGCACGAGCACTTCGCGCTGCCGCCCGACGACGCGCGGCTGAAGGTCGAGGTAGGCGACGGCGCCGAGGCGCTGGCGCCGGAATGCTGCGACCTGCTGGCGGTGGATGGCTTCGACGACGGCGAGCAGGTGGCCGGCCTGGCGAGCCGCGCGTTCTACGACGCCGCCTGGCTCGCGCTCTCCGAGCCCGGCGTCATGGTGCTCAATTTCATGAGCGACGATCCGGCGCTCGACGTCTACCTGCAGCGGCTGGAGCACGCCTTCGGCGGCGCGGTGCTGTGCCTGCCGGCGCTAAGCGATCCCAATCTGATCGTGTTCGCGCTCAAGGGCGGGCCGCGCCGCATCTCGTGGCGCACGCTGCGCGAGCGCGCCGAGCGGCTCGAGGTCCGCTTCGCGCTGCCGTTCAGGCGTTACGTCGCGGCTCTCGGGCGGATGAATCCCCACACGAGGGACGACCTTATAATTGTCCCGGACGCGGAAACGAACGGAGACGAATCATGAAGCTGACCAGCGAGAGTTTTACCGACATGGCCAAGATTCCGGGGCGCTGCGCATTCGCGGTGCCGGACGCCAAGACCCACGTCCGGCTGTCCGACAACCGCAATCCCCAGCTCGCGTGGAGCGGCTTGCCCGCGGGCACGCGCTCGCTCGCTCTGGTCTGCCACGACTACGACGTTCCGTCCAAGCCCGACGACGTCAACAAGGAGGGCCGCCAGGTTCCCGCGACGCTGCCCCGGGTAGATTTCTTCCACTGGCTGCTGGTCGACCTCAAGCCCTTCGAGAAGCCGATCGCGGAGGGCGAGTTCTCCAACGGCGTCACCGCGCGCGGCAAGCCCGGGCCGCAGGCGCCGCGCGGGGCGCGCCAGGGACTGAACGACTACACTTCCTGGTTCGCCGGCGACGCCGACATGAAAGGCAACTACTACGGCTACGATGGTCCCTGCCCGCCCTGGAACGACACCATCGTGCACCACTATGTGTTCACGCTCTACGCGCTGGACATCGAGAAATGCCCCCTGCCGGACGCCTTCCGGGGCGCGGACCTGCTGGGCGCGATCAAGGGCCACATCCTCGACAGCGCCCGCATCACCGGGGTCTATACGCTGAACCTGTCGGTCAAGACTTGAGCTTCGAAGTCCTGGCGCTGGCGCCAATCGCGCTTCTCGGCGCGCTGGTCTACGGCATCACCGGCTTCGGCGCCGCGCTGGTCGCGATTCCGCTTGCGACGCAATTCGTGCCGCTTCACTTTGCGCTCGCGGTGTTCGTTCTGCTCGACCTGGCGAACGCCCTGCGCATCGGGCTCGAGGCGCCGCGCAACGTGGTGCGCGGCGAGGTGGCGCGCCTGGTGCCGATGATTTTCGCCGGAACCGTGCTCGGCGTCACCGCCCTGGTCAACATGCCGCGCCGGGGCGGTATGCTGGCGCTGGGCGTCTTCGTCGTCGCCTTCGCGCTGTACTCGCTCTTTTCGCGCCGACCGCGCGGCACGCTCGGGCGCGGCTGGGCCTGGCCAGCGGGCCTGGCGGGGGGAATCACCAGCTCGATGTTCGGCGCCGGCGGGCCGCCGTACGCGATCTACCTCTCTCAGCGCAATCTCAGCAAGGAATCGTTCCGCGCCACGCTCGCGATCACCTCGATCGCGAGCATTGCGTTGCGCCTGGGCGCGTTCGTGCTCACCGGGCTGATGAGCGACCCGAAGGTGTGGGCCGCCGCGGCGCTTTCACTGCCTGCGGCGTGGATCGGCATTTCGGTTGCATCCCGGCTTTTCAGGCGCATCCGGCGCGAGACGCTGATGCGCGCTGTGGCGCTGATGCTGCTCGCTTCGGGCGGCTCGCTGGTCGTGCGCGCGCTGGGCTGAGCGATGGACTGGGTGCTCGGTTGCGTGCTGCTGTACATCGTCGCGCAGCTCGGCATCGCGTTCTGGTTCTCGCACCGCAACCGCAACGAGGTCGATTACCTGCTGGCCGGGCGCAGCCTGGGTCCGTGGATGGCGACCTTCACGGTGTTCGCGACCTGGTTCGGCGCCGAGACCTGCGTCGGCGCCGCCGGCGAAGCCTACGCGCACGGCATCTCGGGCGTCATCGCCGACCCCTTCGGCTACACAGCGGGCATCGTGCTGACGGGCCTGTTCTTCGCGGGCGTGCTGTGGAAGCGCGGCATCGTCACGCTCGCCGACCTGTTTCGCCAGCGCTACGGCATCGGCGTCGAGCGGCTCGCGGCGATCATCATGATCCCGGGCTCGGTCATGTGGGCCGCGGCACAGATCCGTGCTTTCGGGCAGGTGCTGGCGTCGGCCTCGGATCTGGGCCTGCTCGCGGCGATCACGCTCGCCGCGGCGGTCGTGATCGCCTACACCGCGATCGGCGGGATGTGGGCGGACGCGGTCACCGACCTGGTACAGGGCATCGTGCTGATTGCCGGCGTGCTCGCACTCGGCGCCGTGTTCGTGTCGCTCGGCGGCCTGCGCGAAATCGCTGCGCTGCCCTCGGCGAGCTTCAATCCGATGCGCGGGCGCAGCGCGGTGAGCCTGATCGATACGCTGGCGGTGCCGATCTTTTCCACCATCGCCGCGCAGGAGCTGGTTTCGCGCGTCCTCGCGGTGCGCGGCGCGCAGCTCGCACGGCGCGCGACGGTCGCGGCCGGAGCGCTCTATCTCGCGATCGGCATCGTGCCGGTGGCGATCGGCCTGGGTGCGGTCGGCATCATCGGCGCGGGGCGCAACCACGAGCAGGTGCTCGCGCTGTTCGCGCAGCAGCAGCTCCCCGCGCCGCTGTACATCCTGTTCCTGGGCGCGCTCGTGTCGGCGATCCTGTCGACCCTTTCCGGGGCGCTGCTGGTCGCGGGCTCGCTCGCCGCGCACAACGTGCTGCTGCCGCTCGCGCCGCGGATGACAGAGAAGACCAAGCTCAGGGCCAATCGCTGGGCGGTGATCGCGTTCGGCGTGATCGCGTACTTCATCGCGCTGTCGAGCGAGAGCATGTACGCGCTGGTGCAGGAGTCCTCCGGCCTGGGCAGCGCCGGCATCCTGATCATGATGCTGTTCGCGCTCTGGGGCGGGCGGCTCGGCGGGGCGGCGAGCGCCTATGCGGCCTTGATCGCGGGAACGGGGGTATTCGTGCTTGCGGACAACGTGCTGGAGCTTGAAGGTTCCTACCTTCTGGCGCTCGCCGCGGCGCTCGCCGGCTATCTCGTCTGCGTGCCGCTCGCCTCGAGCAGGATGAGCCTGCGCAGCTCGCGATAGCGCTCGTCCGAGTTATCGCCGAAAAGCGGGTCGCGGCCTGCAGGAATCGCAGCGGCCACGGCGGCCCAGTCCTCGGGCGTGAGCAGCTCGATCGCGCGCGGCAGCACTTCGTTTTCCTCGGTTGCGATGTGATGGCGGTAGTACACGAGATAGGTGTCTGCCGCTGCCTCGACCTCGGCGCGCGCGACGATCGCCTCGTCCGCCACCTCGTTCAGCAGCCTGAGCAGCTCGTCGCCTGCGTTGGCGATGACGCGGTGCTCCTGCAAAAGGCGGTTGACCTTGCCGTGCAGCGCAGGTTCGCGCTCGAGCAGGTGCTTGAAAGCGACGTCTTCCCGTGCGTGGTGAAAGCGGTCGGGGTAGTGCCGCAGGTACGAAACGATGTCGATCATCAGCCCGTAGTTCGGCGTGCCGCCTTCGTGAAACACCGCGATCTGGGTTTCGAGCAGCGAAAGCAGCCGTGAGAAGTTCGCGTGCTCGGCGTGCCAGAGTTTGACGGAGCTGCTCATTGGTAGATCCAGTCCCGGCTCCAGGGCAGGGGGTTGTTGGTCGGGTCGCCGGTCTTGACCGCGAGCATTTGGTGAATCGATACCCAGCGCTGCTCGAAGGCGTGCGCGCAGCCGGCGAGGTAAGCGCGCCAGATGCGCAGACGCTTCTCCCCGGCGTATTCCCGCGCGCGCTCGAGGTTTGCCTCGAGCCGGTCGCTCCAGTGCCACAACGTCTTGGCGTAGTGCAGGCGCAGCGTCTCCACGTCCACCACCTCGAGCCCGGCGGCTGCCATTTCACGCAGCGCGAGCGACGCGTGCGGCAGCTCGCCGTGCGGGAAGACGTACTTCTCGACGAAATCGCCTCCGCCCAGACCGACCGAACGGCTGTCCGGGTCGACCGAGGTGATGCCGTGGTTCAGTGCGACGCCGCCGTCCTTGAGCAGGCGGCGAATGACGCCGAAATACAGCGACAGGTTCTTCAGACCGACGTGCTCGAACATGCCGACCGAGGCGATTCTGTCGTACACGCCCTCGCCCGGCACGTCGCGGTAGTCCTGCAGCAGCACGCGGCAGCGACCCTCGAGCCCTTCGGCCTTGATCCGCTCGGAAGCCAGCGCGTGCTGGTTGCGCGAGAGCGTGATGCCGGTCGCGTCGACTCCGTAGTGCTTTGCTGCCCAACGCACCAGACCGCCCCAGCCGCAGCCGATGTCGAGCATCTTGTCGCCCGGGCGAAGCCGAAGTTTGCGGCAGATGTGGTCGAGCTTCTGCTCCTGCGCTGTGTGGATGTCTTCGTCGCCGGTCTTGAAGTAGGCGCACGAATACACCATGTTGCGATCGAGCCACAACGCGTAGAAGTCGTTCGAAACGTCGTAGTGGTAGCGGATCGCCTCGGCGTCGCGCCGCTTGCTATGGCGGCGCAGCAGCGGCAGCTTGCCGCCCTTGCCCTCGCCCAGGTTGCGCGACAGGCCTTCGGCCGCGCGCAGCGCGTCCGCGATCGGGCCCTTGATCTCGAGGTGGCCCTCGACGTAGGCCTCGCCCAGCTTGGCGAGGTCCGGCTTGATCAGGTAGCGCAGCGCGCCGGCCGACGGAACGCGCAGCGTCACCGTCGGCGAAGGCGACAGGTCGTAGCGTTCGCCGTTCCACAGCTCGAGCGCGAGCGGTAGCTGAACCTTTCCGGTCAGCTCAGCGATGATCTTCCTGATGCGTGACTCCAGCAGCATGGGGCCTGGATCGGTGTCTGCCTTGCTTTCGCCTTGCGTTTTACCGGGCTTTGCGCGGCAGATCAAGAACTCGCCGCTTCGCGCATGGTCACGAACTCTTCGGCTGCAGTGGGGTGGATTCCGATCGTGGCGTCGAACTGCGCCTTGGTGGCGCCCAGCTTCACCGCGATCGCGACGCCTTGGATGATCTCGCCGGCCTCGGGCCCGATCATATGGGCGCCGACCACCCGCTGGCTGGCGGCATCGACGACCAGCTTCATGAAGGTCTTTTCCTCGCTCGCGGCGAGGGTGTGCTTGAGCGAGCGAAACGAGCTCTTGTATACCTGTACCTTGGCATAGCGCTCGCGCGCGGTTTCTTCCGACAACCCCACCGCTGCGAGGTTCGGGTTGGCGAACACCGCGGTCGGCACGTTGTCGTAGTCGATCGCGGTCGGTTCGCTGTGGAACAGCGTCTTCGCCAGGGCCATGCCTTCCGCGGTGGCGACCGGGGTGAGGTTGATGCGGTTGGTGACGTCGCCGATGGCGTGGATCGATTCCACCGAGCTCTTCGAATAGGCGTCCACCAGCACCTCGCCGATCGGCCCCAGCTTGACGCCCGCCGCCTCGAGCCCGAGCCCTTTGCTGTTCGGCACCCGGCCGGTGGCGAACAGCACCAGGTCGGCGCGCGTGTGCATGCCGTCGCCGTAGGCCACTTCGAGCACGCCGTCGGGCAGCTTGGTGATCGAGGCCGGCTCGGCGCCGAAATGCACGATGACGCCCTTGTTCTGGATCTCCTCGCCCAGGCGCGTGCCGAGCTCCGTGTCGAACTCGCGCAGCAGCCGGTGGCGGCGGTAGGCCAGCGTGGTCTGCACGCCCAGCCCGTTGAAGATCGAGGCGAACTCGACCGCGATGTAGCCGCCGCCGACGACAATCGCGCGCGCCGGAAGGCGCTCGAGACTAAAGATGGCGTCGGAGACCACCGCGTGGGACTTGCCCGGGATGTCGGGCACCTGCGGTCGCGAGCCCGTCGCGATCAGAATGTGCCTGGCGCTCCAGCGGCGGCCCGCGACCTCCACCGTGTGCGGATCGCGCAGGGCGGCGCGGCCGCGCACGATCTCGACTCCGGCGCTGGCGAGCAGCCGCTCATAGACTGCGTTCAGGCGCGCGATCTCCTTGTCCTTGTTGGCGATCAGGGTCTTCCAGTCGAAGCCCGGCGCGGCGAGGTTCCAGCCGTAGGCCGCGGCGTCCTCGAAGTCGTCGCGGAAGTGGGCCGCGTAGGAAAACAGCTTCTTGGGGATGCAGCCGACGTTTACGCAGGTGCCACCGAAGCGGCCGGACTCGGCGATCGCGACCCGCGCGCCGTAATTGGCCGCGACCCGGCTCGCGCGAACGCCGCCCGAGCCGCCGCCGATGGTGAAGAGGTCGAAGTCGTACTGCCCGGTGCGTGTCACTTCAGATTGGGCAGGTTCAGCTCCACGAGCTCGAGCAATGCGGACAGGCCGCCGTGCCCGGAGTCGCCGCGCAGAGACTTGAGCGCGCTTTGCACCCGCTCCTCGATTTGCGCCTTCGGCATGCCCTCGATCCCGGCGCGGCCCAGGTTGGTCACCAGCTTCAGCGTCTCGTCGTGCATGCTCATGGCGCTCTACTCGAACGGAGGGGTGGAGCGATCTTAGCCAGTTGGCGCCGGATTGGCTACCCGAGGTGCCTGTAGCGACCGCCTTCGACGACGACGCGGCGCTCGGCGACGAGCTTGTCCAGATGCGCGCGCAGCGAGCGAGCCGCCACCGCATGGAGTTTCGGGGCAACGTCGTCGTAGACCGCAGGCACCAGCTCTTCAAGCGTTGCTGCGCCGAGCTTCGCCAGCGCCGCGACCGCCTTCGCCTCGCGAGCGAGCCGGTGCGCGATCAGGCGCCGCAGCTCCCTGTGCGGCGCGCCGATCAGGTAGCCGTGTCCCGGCGCGAAGATAGCGAACTCCTCGGCGAGCAGCGCTTCGAGCGAGGCGAGATAGGCGCGCATGTCGCCGTCGGGCGGGTTGATCACGACCGTCGATCCCTGCATCACGTGATCGCCAGTGAACAGCATGCCGGTCTGCGCGAGGTGATAGCACAGGTGGTTCGATGCGTGGCCCGGCGTGTGCAGGGCGCGCAGCGCGACGCCGGCCAGCTCGAGCGTCTCGCCGTGCGCGGGCATCCGCTCGGGCGCGAAGCCCTGGTCCTGGCTAGCGCCGGGCGGCGCCGGACGGCCGATCAACTGCGCGCCGGTGGCGTTGCGGATCGCGGTGGCTGCGGGCGAATGGTCGAGGTGGGTGTGCGTGCACAGCACCCACTTGATGCGGCCCGCTCCCGCGGCGAGCACCGCCTCGACGTGGGAGACGATCGCCGGACCGGGATCGATCACCGCCAGGTCGCCGTCGCCCACCAGGTAAGTATTGGTGCCCGGCCCGGTCATCATGCCCGGGTTCGGCGCCGTGACCCGCGTCACCAGGCGGTCGAGCCTCTTCGGCGTGCCGGGCACTATGTCGTAGCTCGTGTTGCCGCTTTCCTCGGGATCGCACCAGTGGATCTCGAAATACTGCGGGTCGGCGCGCCGGAACAGCTTCGGGCCTTCCTTGCCCTGGGCCCAGCAGGCCCGGTTGGTGTCGATCTCGGGCAGCGCCTTCACGTGCTCGAAGGCGTCGTACGGGCGCGCGAAGCGCGCGAGCTCGGCCAGCGTGTGCTTGGTCGCGAAGACGAGCTCGATCTTGCCTTGCGCGTTGCGCTCGAGCGCCTCCTGAGGCTGCAGCCAGAGATTGTGGATCGTTTCCGAATTGTCATGCGAGCCTTGCTGGCCCTGCGGTGCAAGGGCGACGAAGAAGCGCGTGTCGAAGCGGCGCGAGCGGCCCGGGGCCGTGATCCAGTGGCCGAAGTAGGCGAGCTGGTGCGCCGGGACGATCAGCCGCTCGCGCTCCAGGAAGTCCGCGAACGACAGCTCGCCGGCGTTGAGCGGTTCGCGCAGATGCTCGAGCGCGGCGGCGCGCTCGGCGCCCAAGGGGCGCTCATCCTCGTCCCAGGCGATGAGGATGCCGGCCTCCTCGAAACACTCGCGCACCGCCGCCACCCAGTATGCGAGGCCGCCGGAGGCGACGCCCAGCCGCGCGCTCGCCTCGGCGTCGCCGAGACCCGTCACGCGCTGCAGGACGCGCGGATCCGAGTCCGCTTCGTCGATCGCGCCGCCCGGAAACACGTAGGCGCCGGCGAGAAAGGCGGCGCCGCGCGTGCGCTGGAGCATGAACACTTCGATCGCGTTGGCCGTCCCGCGCAGCAGGGCGACCGTCGCGGCCGGACGAGGAGCCTGGTTCACGCGGAGCGCCCGGCGCGGTCCTTGTCGTTCTGCAGCTTGATCATTTCGCGCATGCGCTGCCAGTCGGCGTCCGAGAGCCGGTCCAGCCCGCTGAACGATGCGCCGTTGGCAAGATAGCCGCCGCCGTCGATCGCGATCGTCTCGCCGGTGAGGTAATCGCAGCCGTCGGCCATGAGAAAAGTCGCGAGGTTCTGCAGTTCCGGCATCTGGCCGACGCGCCGCATCGGGATCCTTTGCGTCTCCTCCTCGAAGCTGCTGTCGGGGCGCAGGCGCTTGGAGGCGCCCTCGGTCGGGAAGGGACCGGGCGCGATCGCGTTGAGGCGAATTCCGTAGCGGCCCCATTCGACCGCCAGCGACTTGGTCATCACGTTCAGCGCCGCTTTCGACATCGCCGAGGGCACGACGTAGGGCGAGCCGGTCCAGACCCAGGTGACGAGAATCGAGATCACCGATCCCTTGAGGCCGCCCGCGATCCAGCGCGTGCCGACCGCGTGGGTGACGTAGAAGGTGCCGTGGAAGACGATGTTGGCGATCGCGTTGAAGCCGTTCGGCGTCAGGTCCTTGGTCGGGCTGATGAAGTTGCCCGCGGCGTTGTTGACCAGGCCGGTGAGCGGGCCGGCTTCGTCCCAGATGCGCTGCACCATCGCGTCCACCGCCTGCGCGTCGCGGATGTCGACCGGGTGCGTGCGAACCGTGCCGCCGTACTGGCCCATCAGCTCCTTGGCGGTCTGCTCGAGCACCCCGCCGCGCCGGCCGGCGATCCACACCTCCGCGCCGAGTTCGAGGTACTTGGCGGAGATCTCCTTTCCCAGACCCGTCCCGCCGCCGGTGACCAGGATCCGCTTACCCTTGAATAATCCTTCCTTGAACATCGACGCTCCCCTCGCAAGGAGCATGCATTCTACTTCGCCGGCTCAGGCGATCGCGACGTCTGCATCGCCCAGCGCCTGGACCAGCGCCATGCCGCGCTGCGAGAGAAGGTGGCAGGCGCCCGGGCCGAGCAGGACGTCGCGCGGCCGGTTCTCCTCGGTCACCCAGAGGGCGCCCGAGCGGCAGCAGACGGTGCTGCCGGCGCCGTCGCGGACTCTGAGGGTTTGTCCTTTGTTCAGGCGCAGGTTGCCGCCGTGCAGTTCGATGCGCATTTCCGTCTCCTTGCAACTCGCATGCGATACGCGCATGCTGCGTGGGAGAAAGCGTACGGCTTGAAGCTGCGGGTCTCAAACGGAATTCTCTCAGGACAGCCATGACAAAAGGGAATGCGAAACCGCCGCCGGCGGCCGTTCCACGCCTGCCTTCGCTCGACCTGCTGAAAGGCTTCGAGGCAGCCGCGCGCCTGCTTTCGTTCACCCAGGCGGGCGACGAGCTGCACCTGACGCAGTCGGCGGTTAGCCGCCAGATCAAGGAACTCGAGGCGCAACTCGGCGTGGCGCTGTTCGAGCGCCGCCACCGGGCGCTAGCGTTGACCGAGGCCGGGCGCACGCTCTTTCCGGCGGCGACGCAGGTGCTGCAGGCGATGCGCGCGGCGACCGATCAGCTGCGCGCGCTCTCGGCGCGCCGTTCGCTCGCGGTGACGACGACCCATTCATTCGCCGCGCTGTGGCTCATCCCGCGCCTGGCGCACTTCACCCGCGCGCACCCCGCGGTCGACGTGCGCATCGCGGCCGACACCCGGGTCCAGGACCTCGAGCGCGACGGGCTCGACCTCGCGATCCGCCACGGCCCGGCGTCGCTCGCGGGGCCGAACGCGGTGCGCCTGTTCGGCGAACGCGTGTTCCCCGTCTGCAGCCCGAAGCTGCTGCGCGATACCCGGCGGCCGCTGCGCCGGCCCGAGGATCTGCGCCACCACGTGCTGCTGCAGTACGACGACCCCGACGGCCGCCATCCCTGGCTGCACTGGAAGACCTGGCTCGAGGTCGAGCGACTGACCGACCTGCGGCCCGCGGGCAGCCTGCTGTTCTCGGGCTACGAGCAGATCATTCCGGCGGCGATCGCGGGCAACGGCGTCGCGCTCGGCAGGAGCCCGCTGGTGCGCGAGGCGCTCGCCGCGGGCGAGCTGGTGGCGCCGTTCAGGCGCAGCGCGGACCCGGCGCGCGCCTACTTCGCGATCGTGTCGAAGAACGCGGCGGCGCGGCCCGAGGTGAAGGAGTTCCTCGCCTGGCTGCGGGGCGAGGCAGCGGCCGAGGAGCCGCCGCGCGCGACGCCTATACGGTGAGAACCAGCTTGCCGATGTGCTGCGAGGACTCCATCAGCCTGTGCGCCTCGGCGGCTTCGGCGAGCGGGAAGGTCTTGAAGATCACCGGCTTGACCTTGCCGGATTCGATCAGCGGCCAGACGTGCTCGCGCAGGCTCGCCGCGATGGCGCCCTTGAATTCGACCGGGCGCGGGCGCAGCGTCGAGCCGGTCAGCGTGAGCCGCCGGCGCATCACCTCGTTGATGTCGAGCTCGGTCTTGGGCCCGCGCAGGAAGGCGATGAACACCAGCCGTCCTTCCTCGGCGAGGCATTTGAGCTCCTTCGGCACGTAGTCGCCGCCGACCATGTCGAGGATCACGTTCACGCCCTTGTTGTCGGTGGCCGCCAGTACTTCGGCGAGGAAGTCCTGGCTGCGGTAGTTGATCGCCTTGTCGGCGCCCAGCTTGACGCAGGCCGCGCATTTGTCGTCGCTGCCGGCGGTGGCCAGCACCCGGTTGCCCATCGCCTTGGCGATCTGGATCGCGGTGACGCCGATGCCCGAGGAGCCGCCGTGCACCAGCAGCGTTTCGCCGGCTTTCAGCCGGCCGCGGTCGTAGACGTTCGACCACACGGTGAAGAAGGTCTCGGGCAGGGAAGCGGCCTCGGTCATCGACAGCCCCTTCGGCACCGGCAGCGCCTGCACCTCGGGCACCACGCAGTATTCGGCGTAGCCGCCGCCGTGGGCGAGCGCGCAGACCTTGTCGCCGACTTTCCAGCGCGTCGCTTTCGCGCCGCAGGCGACCACCTCGCCGGCGATTTCGAGTCCGGGCAGATCGGAGGCGTCGGGGGGCACCGCGTACAGCCCCTGGCGCTGCAGCACGTCGGGGCGGTTGACCCCGGCGGCGGCGACCTTGACCAGGACTTCGTTCGGCTTCGGGGTCGGCAGCGGCCGTTCGCCCGCTACCAGGGCTTCCGGTCCGCCGGGCTTGACGATCTCGACTGCACGCATCTTGTTCGGCAATGTCATGGTAATCGACGCTCCTCGGTGAGCGAGCGAGTTTAGCGCAGCCTCTGGCGCGCCGCCCAGTCGAGGTCCACGTTGCCGCCGGACAGGATCACGCCGACGCGCAGTCCGGCCGCGTCGAGCTTGCCCCGCAGCAGCGCGCAGGCCGCCAGCGCGCCGGTCGGCTCGACCACCAGCTTCATGCGCTGCCAGAGGAAGAACATGGCCTCGAGCAGCTCGTCGTCGGTCACCGTGAGCATGTCGTCCACGTAGTGCAGCACCAGCGGAAAGGTGTGCTTCCCGAGCGAGGCGGTGCGCGCGCCGTCGGCGATGGTGTCGGGGTTTTGCACCGATTGCAGCGTTTTCGACCTGAACGAGCGCGTGGCGTCATCGCCTGCGGCGGGCTCGACGCCGATCACGCGGCAATCCGGGTTCATGCGCCGCGCCGCGACGGCGCAGCCCGACAGCAGCCCGCCGCCGCCGCAAGGCACCAGCAGCGCATCGAGGGGGCCGGCGTCTTCGATCAGCTCCTTCGCCGCTGTGCCCTGGCCGGCGATCACGTGCGGATGATCGAACGGCGGGATCACCGTCAGGCCGCGCTCGGCGGCGATTTTGCGCGCGATTTCCTCGCGCGACGCGGTGCCCGGGTCGTAGGTGATCACCTCGGCGCCGTAGCCGCGCGTCGCGTCGAGCTTGACCCTCGGCGCGTCGGCCGGCATGACGATGGTTGCCGCGACGCCGAGCAGGCGGCCGGCGAGCGCGACCGCCTGCGCATGGTTGCCCGAGGAGAAGGCGATCACGCCGCGGCGCTTGTCCTCGTCGGGCAGCTGCACCAGCGCGTTGTACGCGCCGCGGAACTTGAATGCGCCCATGCGCTGCAGGTTCTCGCACTTGAAGCGCACGCGCGCGCCGGTCAGCGCGTCGATGCTGCTCGAGACGAGCGCCGGAGTGCGATGCGCCACGCCGCGCAGGCGCTCGTGCGCCTGTTCGACGTCATCGAACGAGACCGTGAGGCTCAAGCCTTGCCCGACCAGTGCGCGAGTGCGGCATTCGCGACCTCGCCGCCCCATTCCTGCAGGAAATGGCCGCCCTCGGCGACGACGTGCGGCTCTGGGCAGCCGCGGATCGATTTCCTCAGGACGCTCATGACGGGCGGGCCGAGCACCGGGTCCTTGGCCCCCACCGCCATGAACGACTCGCCGCGCCAGTCGTTCTTCCACCAGTGGCGCGCCCTGCGCGAGAGCGCCGCGCCCGGCGCGTCGGGCCGGTCCGGAACCATGTCCGGAAAGCGGCGCACCCCCGCCTTGTAGCGGGCGTCGGGAAACGGAGCGTCGTAGGCGGCGGCTTCCTCGTCCGTGAGATGGGGACAACTGCGCTTGAGCAGCTTGCCGCACGCCAGATCCGGATTCTTGTTGACGTAAGCGCGCCAGGCAACGAAGCCCTCGCTGAGCGGCGCATCGCCGGTGCCGAGCGCCGTGTTCATCACGAGCAGGCGCGCGTAGCGCGCCGGCGACTCCATCGGCAGCGTCAGGCCGAGCAGTCCGCCCCAGTCCTGCACCACGAGCGTGACCTCGCGCAGGTCAAGCCGCTCGACCAGTTCGAGCAGCATGGCGCGGTGGAAGTCGAAGCTGTAGACGGCATCGTCCTCCGGTTTGTCGGAGCGCCCGAAGCCGATCAGGTCGGGCGCCACGACGCGGCCGCCGGAGGCGAGGAACGGGGGGATCATGCGCCGGTAGAGGTAGCTCCAGGTCGGCTCGCCGTGCAGGCACAGGAATACGGGCGCCCCCGCGGGCCCCTCGTCCAGGTAGCGCACCCGCATCCCGCGCCACTCGAGGTCGCGCGGGGCCCAGGGGAAGCCCGGCAGGTCGGCGAAACGCCCGTCGGGGGTGCGCAGGATCGTCGCCATCGCTGGATTGTAGAATGACCGCATGGACTATTCCACATACCATGACCTGAAGATCCGGCGCCTCGAGCCGGGAATCGTCGAAATCGTGATGGGCGAGGAGGGCGCGAAGCTCTCCACCGCCACGGCGGGCATGCACGCCGAGCTGGCGAGAATATGGCTCGACGTCGATCGCGACCCCGAGACGCGCGTCGCGATCCTGCGCGGGGCGGGCAAGGGTTTCTCGGCGGGCGGTGACCTCGCGATGGTCGAGCAGATCACGACCGACTTCGCCGCGCGGGCGCGCGTCTGGCGCGAGGCGCGCGACCTGGTCTACAACGTGATCAACTGCTCCAAGATGGTGGTCTCGGCGATGCACGGCCCGGCAGTGGGCGCCGGGCTGGTCGCCGGGCTGCTTGCCGACGTGTCGATCGCGGCGAGGAACGCACGCATCATCGACGGCCACACCCGGCTCGGCGTGGCGGCGGGCGATCACGCCGCGATCGTATGGCCGCTGCTTTGCGGCATGGCGAAGGCGAAGTACTACCTGCTGACCTGCGAGCAGATCAGCGGCGAGGAAGCTGAGAGGATCGGGCTCGTCTCGCTGTGCTGCGAAGAGGGCGAGCTGCAGGCGAAGGCGCTCGAGGTGGCGCGCAAGCTTGCCGCGGGGGCGCAGACCGCGCTGCGCTGGACCAAGCACAGCCTGAACAACTGGCTGCGCATGGCCGGGCCCGCCTTCGATGCGTCGCTCGCGCTCGAGTTCCTCGGCTTCAGCGGGCCCGAGGTGAAGGAAGGCATCGCTTCGCACCGCGAGAAGAGGAAGCCCTCTTTCCCGCCGGCGCCCGAGGATTTCTAACCGCTGTTGCTGAAGTCCAGCGAGTCGCCGGCGTCCGCGGCGGGCTCGCCCAGGGTCACTCCGCTCGGCGCGCCCGGCAACGCGGAACCTTCGGCGTCGCTGCCCAGCAGCCGCTCCAGTTCGCGCGCCACTGCGTCGATGTCCGGCCCCATGCGTCCCATGTAGGAAAGCAGCATGCGGACCGGGATGTCGATCAGGGTCGGGTTGGGGTGATCACGAAGGTGCGACACGTTCTGGATCGCGGGCAGGACATAGTTGCCGCGCGTGCCCGGCGTGACCGTTTCCAGCCCCAGGACGACGGCCGCCTGCGCGCGGGCGATGCCGGAGAGCAGCTCGGCGAGCTGTTGCGCGGATATTTGCAGCATGGCGATCCTCCAGAGGTGAAAACCAGCCCCGAAGTCGGCGATGCGTGATGGTAACATCCGCGCGAATTTCCCCGAAAGCGCGCATCGAATGCCGAAGCGGGTGTTGCTCGCCGTCCTCCTGCTCATCGCCGGCGCCGCGGCGGGGATCGTGCTGCACACCTCGCTCACCCGAGGAGACACCATGTTCGCAGGCAGGCGCCCCACCAATCTCGGCGTACACGGCGGCAGGCTCGCGCCGTGTCCGCGCACGCCGAACTGCGTCTCGTCGCAGGCGGCCCCGGCCGATGCCGTGCACTACATCGCCCCGATCCCGTTCCAGGGCACGCCCGTCGAGGCCATGACCGTCGTGCGCAGGGCGGTCGAAAGCATGCCGCGCGCGACCGTGGTGCGGCACGAGCCGGACTACCTCTATGCCGAGTTCCGCTCGCGGCTGATGGGCTTCGTCGACGACGTCGAGTTCACCTACGACGACAAGGCGGGGTTGATCCAGCTGCGCTCGGCGTCGCGCCTCGGCCGGGGCGACTTCGGCGTCAACCGGAAGCGCATCGAGGCGATCCGCGCGCTGATCAGGCGCCGCGTCAGCACCTGAGCTCGAGCACCACCGGCTGATGGTCGGAGGCCTGCGTTACGGCGTCGATCGAAAGGGCGCGTACGCACGGCACCAGGTCGTCGCTGACCAGCACGAAGTCGCAGCAGTAAGGCGCTTCGCCGCGCGCCGGGTCGTGCAAGCGAAAGCTCGGCGGGTGCGCCGCGCCAGGATGCGCCCGTTGCCAGGCATCGAGCAGGCTCGGCGCGCCGTCGGCAAAGCCCTCTTGCAGCCGTGCGTGCAGCGGATCGTCCGGCCGCATGTTGAAGTCTCCGCACAGGATCGCCGAGAACGGCCGCGCGTAAGGCCGGAACGGTCCGTCGCCGTTCGGTTGCGCGGGCTCGGCGCGGGCACGGGCGCAGGCTTCGGCGTGCAGCTCGCGCAGCCGCTCGACCTGGGCCGCGCGGTGCGCGGCCGAGTAGTACTCGAGGTGCGTGGTGCTCACGCGAAGGGGGCCGAAGGGCGCCTCGACGACGGCCTCCAGCGCGACGCGCGGCATGCTCGGCGCGCCGGAAACCGCCGGCCACGGCAGCGAATGGCGCAGAACCTGTAGCAGCGGCAGGCGCGACAGGACCAAGTTGCCGAAGCGGCGCCGCCCGCCCGCGCCGTCGGGCACGTCGACACCCCAGGCGTAGGCGGCGGCATAGCCTGGGAACGCCTGCGCCAGCAACTCGGCCTGGTTCTCCCCGCGGCTGCCGGGGAGCGCCCGGAAGTTGTCGGCGACTTCCTGCAGGCAGAGCACGTCGGGGTCGGCCAGCCGGCGCGCCTCGCGCGCGATGCGCAAGGGGTCGACCACCCCATCCATGCCGCGGCACCACTGGACGTTCCAGCTCAGGAGCCGCATTGGCGCTTGCGCGGGGTTATTCGGAGGTGGGGTCGGGATCGGACTCGGAGATGAGCGTCACCGGCGGCGCGCGCCGCAGCATGTCGCGGGTCGAAGCGCCATCCAGCGCGAGCGTCTGTGCGTGGCGCGTGTTCTTGTGCATCTCCTCCAGATAGAGGTTCTGGCCGCCGAAGTGGCTCTCGGCGTACGCATAGGCGCGCGCGAGCTGCAGGTCCAGGCGCCGGATCGCGTTGCGCGAAAAATCCGGGGTTTTGCGCACCAGGTCGTCTCCCGAGCGAAACACTTCCTCGGTCAGGCCGCCGGGGAGCTCGCGGTGTGCGACGCCGCCGAGAAGGAACTCCGGGTAGAGGCGGTCGCGGCATTTCTCCAGATAGCAGCGATCGGCCATCTGCGCAATGATGTCGGCGCTGCCGAGCATCTGGCCGACGCGCCGGATCAGCGTGTCGGCGATCCGGATCTGCTCGACCGGGCGCTCGTAGCCGGTGTAGTGCAACAGCTTGGCTGCGATGTCGGCCAGCCGTCCCCCGCCCAGGCGGCGCAGGTAATGGCGAAGGTAGGTGGCGCTGCGCGAGACGTGCACCAGGGTGTACTCGGCCCCGTGGCGGTGGCGGCGGTCGCTGCGCCGGCGCAGGTAGCCGAAGTCGTGGAACAGGGCGGCAAGTACGCCAAGCATGAAGAGTTCCGGCGGCAGGTGGGGCGTGCCGTTGCGCCGGCTGCGCTCGTAGCCGTCCATCAGGCGTGCCATCGCCAGCGTGACCTCCAGGACGTGCTGCAGGTCGTGGTAACCGGTGTCACAGGCATAGTATTCAGGGTGCGCGCCCCGGTAGAGCTTCTCGATGTCGGTGAAGGCGCGCTCGATCGCCTTGGGCGGGGCTCCGTCGTAGAGCCCCTTGTAAAGCCGCAGGACCTCGGCTTTGACGATCTCGGGGTCTGTCGTCAGGATCCTGTTTGTAACGTCGTGATCGTTGCGCCGCATGATTTCTTGAGAGGCCGTCGGCAATCACCGTAACCTGGCTCCTACGGCCCCCTTTTCCGTGCCCGCAAGTAGGAATAGGATGGTCCAGCTGCGGCAGGCTGTCGGTGACAGACGTCACGGACGGGCGCGCCAAGGCATGAAAATTTCTGTCATGGGCGTGCGCTGTTTGACCCACTTCCGGCTAACCGACGAGGAAAAGGTGCAGATCCGCGCGCGCATCACGGCGCTCGAAGTCGAGCACAGCGACCTCGACTACATCATTGCGACGCTTTCGCAGGACCCGGTACACGATCAGTTGCGGCTGCGCCGCCTGAAGAAGCGAAAGCTCATGCTTAAAGACCAGATCGCGATGCTCAAAGACAGGCTGATCCCTGACATCATCGCGTGATCGCGCTGGTGCAGCGGGTGTCCGAGGCCGAAGTGACGGTCGGCGGCGAATCGGTGGGGGCGATCGGGGCCGGGATTCTTGCTCTGGTAGGCGTCGAGCGCGGCGACGGTGAGCTCGAGGCCGGGCGCCTGGTCGAACGCGTGCTCGGCTACCGCATCTTTCCGGACGCGGAAGGCAAAATGAACCTTTCACTCGCCGACACCGGCGGCGCGCTGCTGGCGGTGCCGCAGTTCACGCTTGCCGCGGACACCCGCAAGGGCGCCCGTCCGAGCTTTTCCAGGGCTGCGCTGCCCGCCGAAGGCGAGCGTCTTTTCGGGTGCTTCGTGGCGCTGGCGCGAGAGCGCATCTCCGCCGTCGCGACGGGTCGCTTCGGCGCCGAGATGCGGGTGCGGCTGGTTAACGACGGGCCGGTGACTTTCTGGCTGCAGGTTTCGCCGCGGAATAGGTCCTGAAGCCTGCCGGCGCCACGACTTCGAGCAGCTCGACGTCTTTCGAGTGCTCGATCTCGCGGTGCCGGATGCGCGGCGGCTGGTAGAAGCAGCTGCCCGCCTTCATCAGCATCTCGCCGACCCCCTCGTACTCGAAGCGAACCCAGCCTTTGAGGACATAGACGAACTGAGCGCGGCAGTCGTGCACGTGCCATTCACCGTGTGGAGCCTTGCCCGGGCGCGCCCGGATCACGTGCGCGACGAGCTTGCCGCGCGTGGCGCGGCGGATGCCCAGGTCGCGGTACTCGAAGTAGTTGCGTAGTCCCCGCTTTTCGAACTTCGCCTTCGCGAGATGGCTGACACAGAACCTTTGCGCGCGGGCCTTCGCGGTCGCCCCCTGTTTCGTCTTTGCCATCGGTTTCTCCTCCTGCCTAGCCGGAATGCGCCAATTCGGCGTAAGCTTGCGGCCACAAGTTTCTCACGTTTCGATTCCCCCGAATTTCAACTTCCCGCATGTACGATCAGTTCGTCGGCACCAAGCCGGTCGAGGAGCGCCATCGGTTCGATGCAGCGCGCCTGCACGAGTACATGCGCGCCAACGTGGAAGGCTTTTCCGGCCACCTCGAGATCGAGCAGTTCCGCGGTGGACAATCAAACCCCACCTACCGGCTCTCCGCGGGCGGCAGGCGCTACGCGCTGCGCCGCAAACCGCCGGGCAAGCTGCTGCCTTCGGCGCATGCGGTCGACAGGGAGTTCCGCGTCATCAGGGCACTCTACGGCGTCGGCTTTCCGGTGGCGCGGCCCTACGTGCTGTGCGAGGACGACTCGGTGATCGGTACCGCCTTCTACATCATGGACTGCGTCGAGGGCCGGGTGCTGTGGGACCAGGCGCTGCCGGGCATGACGAAGGCCCAGCGGCACGCGATCTGGGAAGAGTTGAACCGGGTGATCGCGCTGCTGCACAGCGTGGATTACAAGGCCGTCGGCCTGGAGGGATTCGGCAAGGAGGGCAGCTACGTCGAGCGCCAGATCGCGCGCTGGACCAAGCAGTACCGCGCCTCCGAGACCGAGCGCATCGAGCCGATGGACGAGCTGATTGACTGGCTGCCGAATAACATCCCGCCCGGCGACGAAACCAGCGTCGTGCACGGCGACTTCCGGCTCGACAACACCATTTTCCACCCGACCGAGCCGAAGATCCTGGCGGTGCTCGACTGGGAGCTGTCGACGCTCGGCCACCCGCTGGCGGATTTCTCGTACCACTGCATGAGTTGGCACATCCCACCGGGCAAGTTCCGCGGTATTGAGGGCCTGCCGTTCGAGGAGCTCGGTATCCCGACCGAGCAGGAGTACGTCGCCATGTATTGCAGGCGCAGCGGGCGCTCCGGGATCGAACCGAGCACCTGGGATTTCTACATGGCTTACAACCTCTTTCGCATCGCCGCGATCACGCAGGGCATCAAGAAGCGGGTGGTCGACGGCACCGCAGCGAGCGCGCACGCGGTGGAGGCAGGCAGCAAGGCGCCGCTGCTCGCCGAGCTCGGTTGGCAGCAAGTCGAGAAGATTCTGAAACGAGCCGCCTAGAGGAGAAGAGCATGGACTTCGAGTATTCGCCCAAGGTGAAGCAGCTGCAAAAGGCGCTGACCGCGTTCATGAATGAGCATATCTATCCGAACGAGAAGGCGTGGTACGACCACTGCCACGGGCCGAACCGCTGGCAGCCGGTACCGATCATCGAGGAGCTGAAGCCCAAGGCGCGCGCCGCCGGACTGTGGAACCTGTTCCTGCCGCGCTCGCCGCGCGCGCCGGAAGGGCTCTCGAATCTCGACTACGCGCCGCTGTGCGAGATCATGGGCCGCGTGAGCTGGTCGCCAGAGGTGTTCAATTGCTCGGCCCCCGATACCGGCAACATGGAGACGATCGAGCGCTACGGCAGCGAGGCGCAGAAGGACGAATGGCTGGAGCCTTTGCTGGAGGGAAAGATCCGCTCGGCCTTCCTGATGACCGAGCCCGCGGTGGCTTCCTCCGACGCGACCAACATCCAGACGCAGATCAAGCGCGAGGGTGAGGATTACGTGATCAACGGCACCAAGTGGTGGTCCTCGGGCGCCGGGGACTCGCGCTGCAAGGTTTACATCCTGATGGGCAAGACCTCGCCGGACAACCCCTCGCGCCACAGCCAGCAGTCGATGATCCTGGTGCCGGCCGGCACGCCGGGCGTCCGCATCGTGCGTCACCTCAACGTGTTCGGCTACGACGACGCGCCGCACGGTCACATGGAGATCGAGCTGAAGAACGTGCGCGTGCCGGCCTCCAACATCCTGCTCGGCGAGGGCCGCGGCTTCGAGATCGCGCAAGGTCGCCTCGGGCCCGGGCGCATCCATCACTGCATGCGCCTGATCGGCCAGGCCGAGCGCGCGCTGGAGAAGATGTGCAAACGCGCGACCTCTCGCGTCGCCTTCGGCCGCACGGTCGCCGAGCAGGGCGTGACGCGCGAGCGTATAGCCGAGGCGCGCATCATGATCGACTCGGCGCGCTTCATGGTCCTGAACGCGGCGTGGAAGATGGATACCGTCGGCAACAAGGTGGCGCGCAAGGAAATCGCGATGATCAAGGTCCTGGCGCCCAATATGGCCTGTAAGGTCATCGACTGGGCGATGCAGGCACACGGCGGGGGCGGCGTTGCGGAGGACTTCGGACTCGCCGCTGCCTATGCGCACGCGAGGACGCTGCGCTTCGCCGATGGGCCGGACGAGGTCCACCGCAACCAGGTCGCCAAGCTGGAGATCGGCGAGCAGACCACGGTGGCCGAGGCCGTCGCGCCGAAGAAACGGATCTAGACGGGATGCGATGCGCGTCGGCGTCCCGCGCGAGATCAAGGTTCACGAGCATCGCGTCGGCCTGACGCCGACCGCGGTGCGGGAGCTCGTCGCGCACGGCCACCGGGCGCTGGTAGAGCGCGGGGCCGGAGCCGGGATCGGCGCCGCAGACTCGACTTACGAGAAGGCGGGCGCGTCGATCGTCGACGACGTCTATGCGGACGCCGAGCTGATCGTCAAGGTCAAGGAGCCGCAGTCCGAGGAGCGCACGCGGCTGCGCGCCGACCAGGTGCTGTTCACCTATCTTCACCTCGCTCCCGATCCGCAGCAGGCGCGAGACCTGATCGCGTCGGGCGCCACGTGCATCGCCTACGAAACGGTCACCGACGCGCGCGGCGGCTTGCCGTTGCTCGCGCCGATGTCGGAAGTCGCCGGTCGGATGGCGATTCAGGTCGGCGCCGGTTGCCTGGAAAAGGAGCGAGGCGGCATGGGTACGCTGCTTGCGGGCGTTCCGGGGGTGCCGGCGGGCAAGATTGTGATCCTCGGCTCCGGGGTGGTGGGCGCCAACGCGGCGCGGATCGCGGTGGGCTTGGGCGCGCGTGTGTTCGCCCTCGACCGCTCGGTCGATGCCTTGCGCCGGATCGAAAGCGAGTTCGGCGCGCGCGTGGTCACGGTCTACTCGAGTCGCGATTCGATCGAGCAGCACGTGCTGTCGGCCGACCTGGTGATCGGCGCGGTGCTGATTCCCGGCGCCGCGGCGCCAAGGCTGGTCCCGCGCACGTTGCTGGCGCGAATGAAGCAGGGCGCCGCGCTGGTGGACGTTTCGATCGACCAGGGGGGCTGCTTCGAGACCTCGCGCCCGACCACGCACGCCGATCCCACCTACCTGGTCGATGGAATAGTGCACTACTGCGTCGCCAACATGCCCGGGGCCGTGCCGCGCACCTCGACCTACGCGCTCGGCAACGCGACTCTGTCGTTCGTGCTGGCGCTCGCCGACGCGGGGTGGAAGAAGGCGCTGGCCGCGGACCCGCACCTGCGCAACGGGCTGAATCTGGCGCGCGGCAAGGTGGCGCATCCCGCGGTGGCCCAGGCGCTGGGACTGGAGTACACGCCTCCCGAAAGCCTGCTTTAGGCGGGCCCTATAATCGCGTCGGCATCGATCCGAGGAGAAATCATGCTCAAGCTGTGCGGCTTTCACGTCAGCAACTACCACAACAAGGTGCGCCTGGCGCTGCTCGAGAAGGGCGTTCCGTTCGAAGAGGATTCGGGATGCAAGCCTTCGCAGGAGGACGCGTTCCTGGCGCGCTCCCCGCTCGGCAAGGTGCCGTTCATGGAGGTCGACGGCGACGCGCTCACCGAGTCGCAGGTGATCTGCGAGTACCTCGAGGACACGCACCCCGCCAAGCCGCTGTATCCCAGCGACCCGCTCGAGCGCGCGAAGGTGCGCGAACTGATCCAGTACATCGAGCTGCACATGGAGCTCGTGGCACGCCGCCTCTACCGGGAGGTGTTCTTCGGCGGAAAGGTTTCAGACGAGACCAAGCAGCAGGTTGAGCGTGAGCTCGCCAAAGGCGTGCGCGGCTTCGCGCAGCGCGCCGGATTTGACCCGTATGTCGCGGGCAAGAGCTTCACCCTCGCCGATTGCTCGGCCTACGTGCATCTGCCGCTGGTGTCGATGGCGAGCAAGCTGGCCTTCGGGCGCGACTTCCTTGACGGTCTGCCGCAGGTCAAGCCCTATATCAAGATGCTCGGGGAGCGCCCGGCGTTCGCGCGCGTGAGCGAAGATCGCAAGGCCGCACAGGCCGCGATGGCCAGGAAGTAGGCTGCCGGGTGCACGGCTTCGCGCCGCTCGGAGAATACCTCCGCTACGCTGTCACGCTGACGGCGGTGCTCGATCCGTTTTTTGCCGTGCCGATCTTCGTCAGCGTGACGGCCAGGCGCACGACCGCCGAGCGGCTGGCGCTCGCGCGCGTGATTGCGCTGACGGTGTTCGGCGTGCTCGCCGGCTCGGCGCTGTTCGGCGAGGCGCTGCTGCGCCTGATCGGCGCCGGGCTGCCCGCGTTCAGTGTCGGGGGCGGCCTGGTGCTGCTGCTGATGGCGCTCGCCATGCTGAACGCGCGCGCGGGCGGCGTGCGCCAGTCCGCCGAGGAGGCGGAAGAGCTCGAAGCGGGGGGGCTATCGGGCGTAGTACCGCTCGCCGTGCCCCTGCTCGCCGGACCCGGCGCGATCGGCACCACGATCATCGCCGCGCAGGCGCGCGGCATCGTGCACCTCGCGGCGATAGTCGCGTGCATCGCGGCGGTATGCGCGCTGCTCTGGCTCGCGCTGCGCTTCGCGCATCGGCTCGCGCCGCGCCTGGGCACCACCGGCCTGAATATAGCGACTCGCCTGCTCGGACTGCTGCTGACCGCGATCGCGATCCAGACCATGGCCGAGGGTCTGGTCCAGCTTTTTCCCGGGCTGCGCTGATCTAGCCGTTCTTCGGTATGGGACGCGGGCGTCCCTTCGCGTCGATCGCAACGTAGGTGAGCGTTGCCTCGGTAACCTTCACCACCTCGGGATCGTGCGGGCGCCGCTCGGCGTAGACCTCGACGTTGACGGTGACCGACGTGTTGCCGATGCGCACTACGTCGGCGTAGAACGAAAGCACGTCGCCGATCTGCACCGGCTGCTTGAATACGAACGAGTTGACCGCGACCGTGGCGACGCGTCCACGCGCGAGACGGCCGGCGACGGTGCCGCCCGCGACGTCGACCTGCGCCATGATCCAGCCGCCGAAGATGTCGCCGTTCTGGTTCGCGTCGGCCGGCATCGGCACCACCCGCAGCGCGGGCAGCTTGCCCTCTGGAATCTTCATTCGCCGGCGTCCTTCGTCTCCAGATAGTGCAAGGGGCCGCCCCGGAACGGAGCGAAGCCAGTACCGAATATCAGGCCGGCGTCGATCAGGTCCGCGTCGGCAACGATCCCTTCGTCGAGCACCGCCCGCGCTTCGTCGAGATAGGGCTGGATGAGCGACTCGACCATCTCCCGGCTCGGCTCGCCGGGTTCGTCCTTTACCGCCTTGCCGCCGGCGTAGCGGTAGATGCCCTGCCCGGTCTTCTTGCCGAGCTGGCCTTGCGCGACCTTGTTCAGCAGCACCCTCGGCGCCTCGGCCTCGCCTTCCGCACCCCTCTTCGCCAGCTCCTTGCCGGCGGCGAGGCAGATGTCGAGCCCCACCGTGTCGGCCAGCTCGATCGGCCCCATCGGCATGCCGAACGATTCCATCGCCGCGTCGATGGTCTCGGCCTTGATCGCTTCGTCGAGCATGCGGAACGCGTTCTGCATGTAGGGGCCGAGCACGCGGTTGACCAGGAAGCCCGGCGAATCCTTCACCGCCAGCGGAAGCTTGTCGATGCGGCGTACGAACGCGGCGGCCCTCTGCGCCAGCGCCGGCTCCGTTCGCTCGCCCGAAACGACCTCGACCAGCATCATTTGCGGCACCGGGTTGAAGAAATGGATCCCGACCAGGCGCGACGGGTTCTTCAGCGCGGCGGCGATGTCGGCCAGCTTGAGGCTCGAAGTGTTGGAGGCGAGGATCGCCCCCGGTTTGGCCGCCGCCTCGAGCTTGCCGAACAGCTCGCGCTTGGCCTCCAGATCCTCGAAGATCGCCTCGATGACGACGTCGGCGCGCGCCGCGCCGGTGCCGCCCACGTCGGGGATCAGGCGGTCCAGCGCGTCGCGCACTCGGCGCTTGTCGCGCAGCCGGCGCTCGAACAGCTTTACGGCGCGCTTCAGCGCCGGCGCAATGCGCTCGGGCGAGGTGTCCTGCAGCGTGACCCTGATCCCGCGCATCGCGCACAGGGCGGCGATGTCGCCGCCCATCACGCCGGCGCCGACGACGTGCACGTGGCCGGGCTCGAAGTCGGTCGCCTTACCGAGCGATTTGAGCCGCTCCTGCAGGAAGAAGACGCGAATCAGGTTGCGCGTGGTCGGATGCTCGAACAGCGTCTTGAGCGAGCAGGCCGGATCGTTGGCGGCGGCGAAGGGGTCGCCGTCGTACTTGTGCCACAGCTCGAGGATTGCGTACGGCGCCGGGTAGTGCGCCGGCCTGGCACGCCGCGCGACCTGCTTGCGCGCCTTCGAGGCGACCAGGCCGCGCAACGGCCCGAGCATGAGGCGCTGAACGATCGGCAGCCGACGCGGAGCGGGCGCTTCGAGCGTCAGCATGCGCGCGGTGTTCTCGAAGATCCTGAGCGGCACGGCCTGGTCGATGAGCCCCATGCGCTTGGCGCGCCGGGCGTCGACCGCGCGGCCGGTCAGCATCATGTCCAGCGCCGCGGCGGGGCCGATTCGCTTCGGCAGCCACTGCACGCCGTGCCAGGTCGGCATGATGCCGAGCATCACCTCCGGAAAGGCGAAGCGCGTCTTCGGGTCGTCGAGCGCGACGCGGTAGCGGCAGGCGAGCGCGAGCTCGAGGCCGCCGCCCATGCAAAAGCCGTTCACCAGGGCGGTGGTGGGAAAGGGCAGGCGCGAGAGCTTCTCGAACAGGTCCCAGCCGACGCGCGTAAACGCGAGCGCTTCGTCGGCACTCTCGAAGCGGGTAAATTCCTCGACGTCGGCGCCGGCGATGAAGTCGTTCTTGCCCGAGCGGATGATCAGGCCCCCGGGCTTCGCGGCGGCGATCTCGTCGAGCGCGGCGGCCAGCTCTTCCAGCACGTCGCGCGAGAAAGTATTCGCCGACTCGCCCTGCTTGTCGAAGGTGAGCCAGGCGAGGCCCTGGCGGTCCTTTTCCCAGCGGAAGTGCTTCATCTCAGAGCGCCTCCACCAGCATCGCGCCGCCCAGCCCGCCGCCGATGCAGATCGAGGCGATGCCGCGCTTGGCCTTGTTGCGCTTGAGTGTCTTCAGCAGGTGCAGCACGATGCGCGCGCCCGAGGCGCCGACCGGATGGCCGAGCGCCACCGCGCCGCCGTCGACGTTGAGCTTTTCGTCGTCGAGCGCGCCGAGCGCGCCGTCCAGGCCGAGCTGCTCGCGGCAGTAGGCGTCGTCCTTCCAGGCGGCCAGGCAGGCGAGCACCTGCGCCGCGAACGCCTCGTTGATCTCCCAGTAATCGAGGTCGTTCAGGGCGAGCCCGTTGCGCTTGAGGATCGGCGTCGCCGCATGCACCGGGCCAAGCCCCATCTGCGCCGGGTCGAGGCCCGCCCATTCCGAATCGACGATGCGCCCGAGCGGCTTCAGGCCGTGTCGCGCGACCGCCTCCTCGGAGGCGAGGATCAGCCACGCGCCGCCGTCGGTGATCTGCGAACTGTTGCCCGGCGTGACGTTGCCGTACTTGCGGTCGAAGAAGGGCTTCAGCTTGGCGAGCTTTTCCGCCGACGCGTCGCGCCGCAGCCCGTCGTCGAGCGTGTAGGCGTTGCCGTCGCGGTCGTACAGCGCCTCGAGCTCGCCGCCGCCGGCGGCGAGGTGTCCCGCGTCCTGCGCCGCGGCGACGCGCTGGTGGCTGCGGACCGAGAACGCGTCCATCTGCTCGCGCGTGATGCCGAAGCGATGCGCCAGGTTCTCTGCCGTCTGCCCCATCAGAAGCCCCACGATCGGGTCGGTCAGGCCTTTCATGATGCCGATCACCGGCGCGAGGTACTTGAGGCGCAGCCTGGCCAGCTGCCTCGCTTTCTGCCCGAGCGATTTCGACTGGTACCAGTCCGCCAGCCACAGCGTCATCGCGTCGGACACTAGCAGCGGCGCTCGCGAGAGCGCGTCGACGCCGCCCGCGAGCACCAGGTTCGAGCGCCCGACGAGGATGTTGCTGGCGGCCGAGTCGAGCGCCTGCATGCCCGAGGCGCAGTTGCGCATCACGGTCCAGCCCGGCACTTTCTGGCCGCAGCCCATGCGCAACGAAGCGACGCGGCCGATGTTGACTTCGTCGACCGAGGGGGCGGCGCAGCCCAGGATCACCTCGTCCAGCTCGGTGGGCTCGAATTTCTGGCGCAGCAGCAGCGCGCGCCCCGCCTGGGTGGCGAGGTCGCTGGCGGCGAAGGGGCCCGGGCGGTTCTTCGCCTTGAGGAACGGCGTGCGCGCGCCGTCGACGATGTAGACGGGTTTGGCGTACATGGTCAGGCCGCCTTCGCCGGCGGCAGCTCGTCCGCCAGCTTGCGCATGATCTCGGCGCGGCCGAAGTCCTGCTCGAAATCGTCGACCTTGATGACGTCGCGGCGCAGCGCTTCCTTGCGCCGCCACTGGGCGTACTCCTCGCCGCTGATCACGCCCTTGTCGCGGGCGAGGGCCGCGGCGTCTTCTCCGGCGCGCGGCGCGATCGAGCCGCGCTTGACTGCGTCGCGCAGCTTGCGCTCGATCGGCTCGCAGGCGATCGCGGCGAGCAGTGCCGCCTCGAGTCTGGCAGTCGGGTCCGCCTCGGCGCGTGCGAGGTACATTCCGGCCGTGAGGCGGTCGCGCGCCTCGCCGGGCGCGAGCAGCAGCTGCGCGCACTGGTGGTTGAGGCGGTCCGAGGGGGGCGCGAAGCGCTGGCCGAGCGGGAACAGGACCGCCCGCAGCTTGAGCGCCGCGAGGCGGCTGGGAAAGTTCGCGATGATCGCGCCGAGCGCCTGCTGCGCCTGATAGAGCGCGTCCTGCAGCGAGTATTCGAGCAGCGGCAGGTCGTCGCGCTTGCGGCCCTGGTCCTCGTAGCGCTTGAGCGCAGCCGAGGCGAGGTACATCGCCGACAGCACGTCGCCCAGGCGCGCGGAAATCTTCTCCTTCCGCTTGAGCGAGCCGCCCAGCACCAGCATCGAGACGTCGGCCGCGAAGGCGAAGGCCGCCGAGATGCGCGACAGATCCTTGTAGTAGCGCCTCGTCTCGGGCGCGGCCGCGGCCGGCGCCGGCGCGAAGGCCGAGCCGGTGAGCGCGTGGAAGAACGCGCGCGCGCCGTTGCCGAGCGTGTGGCCGATATGCGCGAACAGCGCGGCGTCGAACTCGCGCGAAGCCTCGGCGCCGCGCAATTCCTTGGCGGCCCGAATTTCGCGCAGCACGTAGGGGTGGCAGCGGATCGCGCCCTGGCCGAAGATGATCAGGCTGCGGGTCAGGATATTGGCGCCTTCAACCGTGATGCCGACCGGCACCACCTGGTAACCGCGCCCGATCCAGTTGTTCGGCCCGAGGCAGATTCCCTTGCCGCCGTGGATGTCCATCGCGTCGTCGATCACTTTGCGCACGCGTTCGGTCATGTGGTACTTCGCGATGGCCGAGATCACCGCCGGCTTCTCGCCTGCGTCGACGGCGCCGGCAGTCATCACGCGGGTGGCGTCCATCAGGTAGCAATTGGCGCCGATCCGGCCGAGCGCCTCCTCGACGCCCTCGAGCTTGCCGATCGGGGTCTTGAACTGGCTGCGCACCCTTGCATAGGCGCCGGTGTAGCGAGCCATCGCCTTCGCCCCGCCCACCGAAGAGGTCGGCAGCGAAATGGACCGGCCTGCAGCCAGGCAGCCCATCAGCATCATCCATCCCTTGCCCGCGTACTCGCGCCCGCCGATGATCCAGTCGAGCGGCATGAACACGTCCTTGCCGGAGTTCGGCCCGTTCTGGAACACGGCGTTCAGCGGCAGGTGCCTGCGGCCTATTTCGACCCCGGGATGGCTGGTCGGCACCAGCGCGCAGGTGATGCCGAGATCCTCGCCGCCGCCGAGCAGGCGCTCGGGATCGTAGAGTCGGAAGGCAAGTCCGAGCAGCGTTGCCACCGGGCCGAGCGTGATGTAGCGCTTGTCCCAGGTGACGCGCATGCCGAGCACTTCCTTGCCCTGGTGCATGCCGCGGCACACGATGCCGTAGTCGGGAATGGCCGCAGCGTCCGAGCCCGCCTCCGGATTGGTGAGCGCGAAGCAGGGGATCTCGAGCCCCCTCGCGAGGCGTGGCAGATAGTAATCCTTCTGCTCCTCGGTGCCGTAGTTCAGCAGCAGCTCGGCCGGTCCGAGCGAGTTCGGCACCATCACGCTCACCGCCGCGGCGTTCGAGCGCGTGGCGAGCTTCATCACCACCGCCGAATGCGCCAGCGCCGAGAACTCGAGGCCGCCGTACTTCTTCGGGATGATCATCCCGAGGAAGCCCTTGTCTTTCATGAACTGCCACGCATGCGGCGGCAGGTCCTGACGCTCGTGGGTGATTTCCCAGTCGTCGCACATCGCGCAAAGCTCTTCGCAGGGGCCGTCGACGAAGGCCTGCTCTTCGGGCGAGAGCTTGGGCGCCGGCACGGCGAGCAGCTTGTCCCAGTCCGGCCGGCCGGAGAACAGGTCGCCGTCCCACCAGACGGTGCCGGCGTCGATCGCCTCCCGCTCGGTCTGCGACATGTCCGGCAGGATGCGGCGGTACAGGGCGAGCAGCGGATTGCTGATCACGGCCCGCCGCAGCGGTGCGGCGAAGATCAGCGCGAGAATCAGGACGAAGATGCAGGTAACGACGAATCCGAGCATGACGGTCTCCTTCTACCTAGGCGGCTTTCATGACGTTACGGTGCGGCAGCGGCGCGAGCAGGCCGGCGGCGAGGAACGCGACCAGGCGCGCCTCGAGCAGCTGCGCGTCGTAGCGGTCCTCCGGTTTGCAGCCGGCGATCAGCTGGACCGTGTCGGTCGCCGCCAGGGTGTATGACAGCGTTCCGAACATGAAGTGCATGCGCCAGACCAGCTCGTCGCGCGGAATCTCGGGCAGCGCCCTGGCGAAGGCCGCCTTGAAGCGCTCCATCGCCGGCGCATGCAGCTGGCCAATCAATGCCCGGATCTGCTTCGCCGGCTCGGTGTAAGTGCGGCCGAGCAGGCGGATGAAGTTCCGCCCGCCGCCCTTCGCATCCTCGATCATGCGCAGGCTCGCGCCGATGAAGGCACGTATGATCTGCTCGGGTGTGAGCGCTTGCTCGCCGGCCTGCTGCTCGAGCGCATCGAGCGCGGCGACGCGTTCGGCGTTCATGGGATCGAGGCGGCGGTGGAACAGCGCTTCGATCAGCGCGTCCTTGGAGCCGAAGTGATAGTTGACCGCCGCCAGGTTGACGTGCGCGGTCGAGGTCAGCAGCCGCATCGAGGCGGCCTCGAAGCCGTGCTGCATGAAGAGTTCCTCGGCAACATCGAGGATGCGGGTGCGGGTCTCGTGTTGCGGCTTGATCGCGCGCAGGGACATGGAGGGGGGGTGACTGCCGAGAAATGATTAAAACGAACGTTTGAATAGTACGGCGCAGGCAGCGAAGCGTCAAGCCGGGCGAGCCCGGATGTGCGAGCCTTGAGCGATGAGCGGCGGGTTTCTTCTCGGTCTGGTCGTTGCGTCGATGCTGTGGCTGTTCTTCATCTTCGGCGCCGTGGTCAATTTCCAGGTCTGGCGCGCATGGAAAAAGGCCAAGGTCGGGGAGCGCGTGCCTACGGGCATCCCGTTCCTGCCCGGCCTGTTCGGAGCCGTTGCGATGTTCCTCACCGTGCCCACGGTTGCGAGGTGGCTGGACTGGCAACCCGGCTGGTGGGGCATTGCGCTGCTGCCGCTGCCGCTGGTGCTCGACGTCTACTGCCTGGGCTGGATCCTGCTGCTGCCTTTCGGGCGAGGAGCGGGCAAAAACAACTAGAATCGCGGGTTCTGCATGGCCCGCCGCTCGCACAACTCCGCCCCCACGCAGCCGCTCAGCGGATCCGAGTGGCGCGCGTTCGGGCTGCTGCTGCCCTACCTGCTCGAGTACAAATGGCGCGTGGCCGCCGCGCTCGTTTTCCTCGCCGCGGCGAAGGTCGCCAACGTGGCGGTGCCGCTGGTGATGAAGCAGGTGGTCGACGGGCTCGACGCGAAGACCGCGATCGTCGCGGTGCCGGCCGCGCTGCTGGCGATCTACGGCCTGCTGCGCTTTTCCACCACCCTGTTCGCCGAGCTGCGCGACGTTGTCTTCGTGCGGGTCACACAGCGCGCGATCCGCCGCGTGGCGCTGGGGGTGTTCCGCCACCTGCACCGCCTCTCGCTGCGCTTTCACCTGGAGCGCCAGACCGGCGGCATGACGCGCGACATCGAGCGCGGCACGCGCGGCATCTCGACGCTTCTGTCGTATCTGCTGTTCTCGATCATCCCGGTGATCCTCGAATTCGGGCTGGTCGCCGCGGTGCTGCTGAAGAAGTTCGACTGGCGTTTCGCGGCGATCACCTTCGGCGCGGTCGCGATCTACCTCACCTTCACCGTGCTGGTGACCGAGTGGCGGATGGAGATCCGGCGCCGCGCGAACGAGCTCGACTCGAGCGCCAATACGCGCGCGATCGACAGCCTGCTCAATTACGAGACGGTGAAATACTTCGGCAACGAAGAGTTCGAGGCACGGCGCTACGACGACAACCTGCTCAAGTACGAGAACGCCTCGGTGCAGAACGAGGCCTCTTTAGGGCTGCTCAATATCGGTCAGGCGCTCATCATCGCCGGCGCCGTGACCGCGCTCATGTTCCTCGCCGCGCAGGGCGTCGCGGCGCAGAAGTTCACCCTGGGCGACCTGGTGCTGGTGAACGGCCTGCTGATCCAGCTCTACATCCCGCTCAATTTCCTCGGCATGGTGTATCGCGAGATCAAGCAGGCGCTGATCGACATGGACCGCATGTTCCGGCTGCTCGCGGCGCACCGCGAGATCGAAGACAGATCCGGCGCGGCGGAACTTCCAGCCGGACCCGCAGCGGTCGAATTCCGCGACGTCGACTTCAGCTACGAGCCCGCGCGGCGCATCCTGCACGGCGTGAGCTTCGCCATCCCCGCGGGACGGCGCCTCGCCGTGGTCGGCCACTCGGGCTCGGGCAAATCTACCCTGGCGCGGCTGCTTTACCGCTTCTACGACGCGAGCGCGGGCGCGATCCTGGTCAACGGCATCGACGTGCGCGACGTCCAGCAGCAGTCTCTGCGCGCGGCGATCGGCATCGTTCCGCAGGACACGGTGCTTTTCAACGACACCATTCGCTACAACATCCATTACGGCCGGCCCGATGCGAGCGAGGCGGACGTGGTCGAGGCGGCGCGCGCTGCCCACATCCACGCTTTCATCCAGACCCTGCCCGCCGGCTACGAGACCATGGTCGGCGAGCGCGGGCTCAAGCTCTCGGGCGGCGAGAAGCAGCGGGTGGCGATCGCCCGCGCGCTGCTCAAGGAACCGCGCATCCTGATCTTCGACGAGGCCACCTCGGCGCTCGACTCGAAGTCCGAAAAGGCGATCCAGGCGGAGCTCGAGCGCATCTCCAAGGGGCGCACCACGCTGGTCATCGCGCACCGCCTCTCCACCGTGATGGACGCCGACCAGATCCTGGTGCTGGCTCAGGGCCGCATCGTCGAGCGCGGCAGCCACCGCGAGCTGCTTGCCGCCGGCGGCGAGTACGCGCGCATGTGGGCGCTGCAGCAACAGGCCGCCGCCGCGGAAGAGACCCTGGAGCGGGTCAAGGCGGCTTAGCACGAAATCCGGAATATTTCACGTCCTTTCGAGAAACGAGGGGTAGCCCCTTATTTTTGCTTGCATTTTCGAAAAACCGTGCTATACACTGCAGGCATGCAACAAGAATCAGAACGCCAACTGCACCACCTGGAAAAGATCGTCGCGGTGTTCGCGCTGCTCGCGGTGCTGCTGCTGACCGTCGGCTTCGCGCAGGCGCAGACCCGCAAGGTCTTCCTGCGCTCGAGCGCGGTGCTGGTGCAGGACGCGAACAGCGGCAAGACGATTCTCGCCAAGAATTCCGACCAGGTGATGCCGATCGCGTCGATCACCAAGCTGATGACCGCCATGGTGCTGCTCGACAGCGGCGTCGACATGCAGCAGCGGGTCGTCGTCAGCAGGCAGGATATCGACCACCGCAAGGGAACGCATTCGCGCCTGCGCCCGGGCACCGTCCTGACGCGCAGCCAGCTCCTGCTGCTGGCGCTGATGGCGTCGGAGAACCGCGCCGCCTTCGCGCTGGCGCGTACCTATCCGGGCGGCACCGAGGCCTTCGTCGCGGCAATGAACGCGAAGGCGCGCGCGCTCGGGATGGAAGACACGCACTACGCGGGCCCCACCGGGCTCAATCCGAAAAACGTTTCGAGCCCGCGCGATCTCGCCCGGCTGGTCAAGGCGGCGGCGGACTATCCGCTGATCCGCGCCTACACGACGCGCGGCCGGGCGCGCGTCGAAGCGCGCGGGCGGACCCTCTCCTATCACAACACCAACCGCCTGGTGTCCAATCCGCACTGGGACATCGACCTTTCGAAGACCGGCTACATCAGCGAAGCCGGCCGCTGCCTGGTGATGCAGGTGAAGGTCGAGTCCCGCGAGCTGATCATGGTGCTGCTCGACTCCTGGGGCAAGTACTCGCGATTCGGCGACGCCAACCGGATCCGCAAGTGGCTCGAAAGAAGCAGCGTGCTGGCCGACTCGCGCGGCTGAGCAAGCGGGGCAGCGTCAGCTTTTTCGGTTCCGCGGTTCCTGCGGACAGCTTTCTCGACGACGTCATCGCCGGGCTGTCGCAGCCGCAGAAGGCGCTGCCGCCCAAGTACCTCTACGACGCCGAAGGCAGCCGCCTGTTCGAGCGCATCTGCCGCCTGCGCGAGTATTACCCGACGCGCACCGAGCTCGCGCTCACTAAGAGGCACCTGCGCGGGATCACGCGCTTCGCCGGCGAGGACTGCGAGCTGATCGAGTACGGCAGCGGCGAGAGCGTCAAGACGCGCATGCTGATCGAGCACTTGAAGCCTTCGCGCTACGTCCCGGTCGAGATCTCCGAGGCCGCGCTGCACGAAGCGGCGCGGCGCCTGGCGCGCGAGTTTCCATGGCTCGAAATCGCCGCGGTGGTGGGCGATTTTTCGCGCCCGCTCAAGCTGCCGCCGCGGCCCGGGCGCAAGGCCTGCCGCCGGGTGGCCTACTTCCCTGGCTCGACGATCGGCAACCTCTCGCCCGCCGAGGCCGAGGGCTTCCTGCGCATGACCCGCGCCCAGGTCGGCGCGAGCGGCGCGATGCTGGTCGGGGTGGATCTGAAGAAAGACGCCAACGTCCTACATGCCGCGTACAACGACGCCGAGGGCGTGACCGCCGCGTTCAACCTGAACCTGCTGGCGCGCATCAACCGCGAGCTCGGCGGCGACTTCGACTTGCGGCGCTTTCGCCACTACGCGTTTTACAACGCCTCGCTGGGAAGGGTCGAAATGCACCTCGTGTCGCTGGCGCGCCAGAGCGTGCGGGTGGGACGCAGCCGTTTCGAGTTCGACGCCGGCGAGACGATCCATACCGAGAACTCGTGCAAGTATTCGGTGGAGGAGTTCCGGGCGCTCGCCGCCGAAGCCGGCTTCAGGGGCGACGAAGTATGGCGCGACCTGCGCGGCCTTTTCTCCCTGCACGGCCTGACGGCCGCTTGAAGCCCGGCTAGGCGGCGCCGATGCGCGCCGCCGGGCGATGGCCGATCGCGCGCGAGATGCGATCGGCGGCTTCTTTGACCAGGGCGCCCCACTGCGGCTTCATGCGGTCAGCCGGCGTCGACAGCGACAGGCCGGCGATCAGGGCTCCCACGTCGTTGCGCACTCCGGCCGCGACGCAGCGCACGCCTATTTCGGCCTCCTCGTTGTCGGTCGCGTAGCCCTGGCGCTGGACGCGCTCGAGGTCGCGCTCGAGCAATGCGATGGTGCTGAGCGTGTTGCGCGTGTGGGGCGCGAGGCCGGTGCGCTTGGCGTAGTCGCGCAGCCGGGCGAACCCGTCTTCGAGCAGAAACAGCTTGCCCGCGGCGGTCACGTGCAGCGGCGCGCGCGCGCCGATCGCGTGGACGATGCGCATCGCCGCGCGGCCCGCAGAGGTGCGCTCGACATATACGATCTCGTCGTCGTGGCGCACCGAGAGATTGACCGTTTCCCCCGTCTGGGCGTGCAGCTCGCGCATGACCGGCAGTGCCAGCTCGCGCACGTTGATGCGCGACTTGACCAGGGTGCCGAGCTCGAGCAGGCGCATGCCGAGCCGGTAGCTGCCGGGCTCGATGCGGTCGACCAGGCGGTCGGCGGCCATCGCGGCGAGGATGCGGTGCGCAGTAGACGGATGCAGCCCGGTGTACTGCGCGACTTGCTTCAGGCCGAGCGGCTCCGGGTGCTCGGCCAGTACCTCGAGCAGCTTCATCATTCGCTCGATCACCTGGATCGGGCTCTTCTGGTCGGCTTTGGCTTTGACGGCGGGCACGGAATTGCTGCGTAGCATCATCGGGATGGGTCGATTGTATCTCGCGATGTGAAATCGGGCGAGGCGCCGGCGTGTTATCCTTGAACGCCACTTCGCCCCTGTTTCAAAAAGAAAAGTTCTCGCCATGAGCAGCGGACGCCGCGTCGGCCTGTTTGTCACCTGCCTGGTGGACATGATGCGGCCGCGCATCGGCTTCGCCGCCCTCAGGCTGCTCGAGGGGGCCGGATTCGAGGTGGTAGTGCCCGCGTCGCAGACCTGCTGCGGCCAGCCGGGCTGGAATTCCGGCGAGCGCGCCTCCGCGCGCGCCCTGGCCGAGAAGCTGATCGGCGAGTTCGAAGCCTGCGACTACCTGGTGGCGCCGTCGGGCTCGTGCACCGGCATGATCAAGACCCATTATCCCGCGCTGTTCGCGGGCGAGGGCGCGTGGCTGGCGCGCGTCGAGGCGCTCGCCGCGAAGAGCTGGGAGCTGACCGACTTCCTGCTCAACGTCGCCCGCCTGGAGCTGCCCCCCGGGGGCTTCAAGGGCACGGTCACCTACCACGATTCCTGCGCCGGGCTGCGTGAGCTCGGGATCAAGCAGCAGCCGCGCCGGCTGCTGGCGAAGATGCCCGGCGTCACGCTCACCGAAATGAAGGACAGCGAGGTCTGCTGCGGCTTCGGCGGCACGTTCTCGATCAAGTTCGGCGAGATTTCCGCCGCGATGGCCGAAACCAAGTGCGACAACATCGCCGCCTCGGGTGCCGGGACGGTGGTGCTGGGCGACCTCGGCTGCATGCTCAACATCGAAGGCCGGCTGCGCCGCCGCGGCGACGAGACCACTCGCGTGCTGCACGTCGCCGAGCTGCTCGCCGGGGAGACGGACTGATGCGCATGCAGTCCATGCAATTCAAGGCGCGCGCGCACGGAGCGCTCGCCGACGTCCGCCTGCAGAGCGTGCTGAAGCGCTTCGGCAGCGGCTTCGCCGACAAGCGCGCCGCGGCGCGCGAGGCCTACGGCGTCGAGGCGTTCGAGGAGCTGCGCCGCGCGAGCGCCGCGATCCGCGACCGCGGTCTCGCCAACCTGGACGCGTGGCTGTTGCACTTCGAGCAGGAGGCGACGCGGCGCGGCGCCACGGTGCTGTGGGCGAAGGACGCCGCCGAGGTCCGCCGCCACGTGCTCGAGATCTGCGCGCGCCACGGCGTGAAGAAGGCGATCAAGTCGAAGTCGATGGTGTCGGAGGAAGCGGGGCTCAACGAGGCGCTCGAGGCGAACGGCGTTACCCCGGTCGAGACCGACCTCGGCGAGTACATCATCCAGCTCGCCAAGGAGCCTCCTTCGCACATCATCGCGCCGGCGATCCACAAGGACAAGGAGCAGGTCTCGGACCTGTTCGCGGAGCATCACCACCGGCCGCGCCTGACCGATACCGAGGCGCTCACGCGCGAGGCGCGCGAGATGCTGCGCGGGCATTTCCTCAGCGCCGATCTCGGCATCTCGGGCGGCAACTTCCTGGTGGCCGAAACCGGCTCGGTGGCGATCGTCACCAACGAGGGCAACGGCCGCATGGTGACCACGCTGCCCGAGGTTCACGTCGCGATCACCGGAATCGAGAAGGTGATCCCGACGCTGGAAGACCTGTCCACGCTCAATCGCGTGCTGCCGCGCTCGGCGACCGGGCAGGAGATCGAGAACTACTTCAGCATCCTCACGGGTCCGCGCGGCGAGGGCGACCTCGACGGTCCTCAGCACATGTACGTGATCCTGGTCGACAACGGCCGCACCCGGCTGGTCGGCAGCGACATGCAGGAGATGCTGCGCTGCATCCGCTGCGGCGCGTGCATGAACCATTGCCCGGTGTTCCAGACCGTCGGCGGACACGCCTACGGCTGGGTCTACCCCGGCCCGATGGGCTCGGTGCTGACGCCGGTCTACAACGGGATCGAGAACGCGCTCGACCTGCCGCAGGCCGCCACGCTATGCGGCGCCTGCGAGGTCGCCTGTCCGGTGAGGATCCCGCTGCCGGAGCTGCTGCGCAAGCTGCGCGAGCGGCAGATGGCGGCGGGCCTGCGGCCCTGGCGCGAACGCGCCGGATTCCGCATCTGGGCGTTCGCCGCGAAACGGCCGCGGCTGTATGCGCTCGCGACCCGGGTCGGCGTGCGCGTGCTCAAGCTGATGGGCGGCACCAAGGGGAGGATCTCGCGCCTTCCGGTCGGCTCCGGCTGGACTCTAGGCCGCGACATGCCGGCGCCCGCGGGCAGGACCTTCCGCGAGCTCTACGCCTCCCGACGTAAGACCTAGACGCGCACCGACGGATCCGCCGCCAGCAGCTCCCGCGCGCGGCGCCGCCAGCCTTCCGCTGCTTCGCCATCGCCGTCCAGCAGCACGATTTCCACCGCGCCGCCGAGGGCGGCCGCCAGCGCCGCCGCAGCGGGGACGGCCTGCTCGGGCGGCAGCGTCGCCGTGCAAAGCAGCGCGAACGGCGCGCGCAGCGCGACCCGCAGGGCGCAGGTCACCACTATGCCGCCTTCGGCCGCCGCGGCGCGCAGCTGGGCCGGCACGGTGCCGCGCGCGGTGCGGAACGACCAGCTGAGAGGACCGCGGCCGGCGACTGCCGCGAGCGTGCGCTGCACGTCTTCCGCCGTCGCGCGCAGCGCGCGCTCCATCACGGCGACGTCGAGCGGGCGCAGGCTGGCCGACGGGTAGCCCACCTCGCGCGCAAACGGCAGGCCCGCGAAGTGCAGCAGCTCGACGTCTTCCACGAACAGGCCCACCAGCTCGGTCTGCATGCGTGCGGCGAGCTGCGCGGCGGCTTCGAGCGCGGCACGGGCGCGAGGGCCCGTGTCCAGCACGACCACGATGCGCCGCAGCGTCATCGTTGCGACCCGCCGCGCCGCGTGCCGTGCGGCGCCGCAGCGGCGCCGAAGCTGCGCGCATGCTCGGCGTATTCCAGCAGCCGCTGCTCGACCCGATGGTTCAGCGTGCCGGGTGCGAAGCGCCCGTCGGCACCGCGCGCGCCGGCCGGCAGCCCGGTGAGGATCTCGATGCCCTGATCGATGTTGTCGATCGCGTAGACGCTGAACCTCCCCGCCGCGACCGCCCCCACCACGTCGTGGCGCAGCATCAGATTCCTGAGGTTCGCCGCGGGAATGAGCACGCCCTGATCGCCGCTCAGGCCGCGCGCCGCGCAGAGGTCGAAAAAGCCCTCGATCTTCTCGTTCACGCTGCCGATCGCCTGCACGTCGCCGTGCTGGTTGACCGAGCCTGTGACCGCGAGCGATTGCCTGATCGGCGCGTCGGCGAGCGCCGAGAGCAGGGCGTAGAGCTCGGCCGACGAGGCGCTGTCGCCTTCGACGCCACCGTAGCTTTGCTCGAATACGAGGCTCGCGCTCACGGCGAGGGGCTTGTTGGGGGCGTAGCGCCCGGCCAGGAAACCCGACAGGATCAGCACGCCCTTGGAGTGGATCGGGCCGCCGAGCTCCGACTCGCGCTCGATGTCGAGCACCCTGCCGCCGCCCAGCCGTACGCGGGCGGTAATGCGGTGCGGCACCCCGAAGGAAAAGCCGCCGAGCTGCACCACTGCCAGCCCGTTGACCTGCCCGCTGCGCTCGCCGGAGGTGTCGATCAGCAGCCGGCCGCGCAGCATCTCCTCCCGCAGGCGCTGGCGGATGCGGTCGGCGCGGCGCTCCTGGGCGTCGATCGCGCGCTGCACGTCGGCGGCCGAAGTCAGCGCGCGGCCCTCGACATTGGCCCAGTAATCGGACTCGCGCAGCAGGTCGGCGAGGCTGCGCATGCCCACCGAGACGCGCTCGGCGTCGTCTGCGGTGCGCGACCCGTGCTCGATCACCCGCGCCACCGCGTCGCGCTCGAGCGGGCGCAGCTTCATGCTGCGCGCCACGGTCGCGATCGCGCGCGCGTAGAGCAGGTCGGCGCCCGCCTCGCGCGGCATGTCCTCGTCGAAGTCGACCACCACCTTGAACAGCTCGCCGAACTCCGGGTCGAGGTCGTGCAGCAGGTAGTAGATCAGGCGCTGGCCCACCAGCACCACCTTGATGTCGAGCGGAATCGGCTCCGGCTCGAGTGAAACCGTGCTGATCAGGCTCAGCATCTGGCCCATCGATTCGGTGCGGATTTCGCGCGCGCGCAGCGCGCGCTTGAGCGCTTCCCAGGCGAACGGCTGCGTCAGCACCTTGACCGCGTCCAGGATCAGGTAGCCGCCGTTGGCGCGATGCAAAGCGCCGGCCTTGATCAGGGTGAAGTCGGTCACCAGGGTGCCCATCTGAGCGATGTGCTCGATGCGGCCGACGAGGTTGTCGTGGGTGGGGTTGGCCTCGTAGACGATCGGCGCACCCTTGGCCTCGGCGTGCTCGATCAGCACGTTGACGCGGTAGCGGCGGAACGTCACGTCGGATTCCTCTCCGCCGTGCGCGATCGGGATGCCGAACAGCGTCGGCTGCTCGCCGTCCTTGGGCTGCTGGAACACCTCGGCGTGGTCGAGCACGTCCTCTTCGAGCGTAGCGAGGTAGTCGCCCACTGCGGGCAGCGCCGCGTACTCGGTCTTCAGCTCCTCGATCAGGCTGTGCGCCGCGTTGCGCGTCGTCTCGCGGTTGAGCTCGCGCAGCTTGTGCTGCGCCTCGCGCCGCCACTTCGGGACTTCCTGGATCACGTGCTCGAGATCCGCCTGCAGCACCGCGATTGCGTCCTCCAGCCGCTTTTGCTCGTCCTCGGGCAGCTTGTGGAACTCCTGCGGGCTCATCACCTCGTCCTTGCGCATCGGCGCGAAGCCGAACCCGCTCGGCGTGCGCAGCAGCGCGATGCCCTGGTCCTTGGCGCGCTCGCCGATCTCGCCGACGGCCTTGTCCTGATGCTCGCTGAAGGCCGATTCGATTTCCTGGCGCCGCCGGCGGTATTCGTCGGACTCGAATGCGGCCGGGATGCCGGCGCGCAGGTCCTGCACCAGGCGCTCCATGCTCTGCTTCAAGCGCGGCGCCCGGCCCGGCGGCAGGCGCAGCGCACGCGGCTTGTGCGGCGTGTCGAAGTTGAACACGTAGCACCAGTCGTCCGGCACCTCGCGCGCCGGCGCGGTCTGCTCCAGAAAGCCGCGCACGATGGTTCGGCGCCCGAGGCCCTCGGGCCCCATCGCGAACAGGTTGTAGCCGTCGCGCGGCATCTCGATTCCGAAGCGTATCGCCTCGACCGCGCGCGCCTGGCCGAGCGCGTCGCTCATGTCTGGCAGCTCGTCGGTGCTGGCGAAAGCCAGTTGCGCCGGATCGCAGCGGCGTTGCAGCTCGGCGGCGTCGAGCGCGCGCCCCGGGGTGGAATTCGGCTTGTCCATTTCGCGGCCCTGTCTGACAATCCAGTCTGCCGTGCGGCCCCTGCCGCCTATTGATCCCGGTCAAGCACATGCATGAAGTCGGCGCGCAGGGCGCGCAACTGCTCGAGCTGCTGCGCGCCCTGGCGCGCGAGCTGCATCCGCGGGACCCCGCGATCGAGCGCCTCGGGCTCGACGACTCGCTCGAGCGCGACTTCGGGCTGGACAGTCTCGCGCGAGTCGAGCTCGCTGCACGAATCGAGCAGAGCTTGGGCGTGCGCCTGCCCGAGGAGGGCTTCAGCGAAGCCGAGACCGCGCGCGACCTGCTGCGCTATTTCGAAGCGGCGCCGCGCGCAGCCGAGCGCAGCGCCGCGCCCGTCGCGGTGCCGCGCGAAGCGCCGGCGGCAGAGCACCCGGCGCTCGCGGTCGAGACGCTCACCGAGGCGCTCGACTGGCACCTCGCGCGCCACCCCGAGCGGATTCACATCACGCTCTACGGCGAGCGCGACGCGACCGAGGAGATCAGCTTCGCTGCGCTCGCCCAGGCGGCGGGCGCCTTTGCCGCCGGGCTCGCGGCGCGCGGCGTCGCACCGGGCGAGCGCGTGGCGATCATGCTGCCCACCAGCCGCGGCTTCTTCGCGGCCTTCTATGGCGCGCTGCGCGCGGGGGCGATCCCTGTTCCGCTCTATCCGCCGGCGCGGCCGGCGCAGCTCGAGCAGCACTTCCGGCGCATCGCGGGCATCATCGCCAACAGCGGTGCGCGCATCTTCGTTACCGTCGAAGCGGCGAAACCGTTCGCCCACGTGCTGCGCGCGCATGCCGAAGGGCTCGGCGACGTCGTCACCGTCGACGAGGTGACGCAGGCCGACGGCGCCGTTGCGGCGCACCGCGCAGCGCCCGGCGATACCGCGTTCCTGCAATACACCTCCGGCAGCACCGGGCGCCCCAAAGGCGTGGTGCTGTCGCACGCGAACCTGGTCGCCAATATTCGCGCGATGGGCGCCGCCGCGCAGGCGGGGCCGACCGACGTCTTCGTGTCCTGGCTGCCGCTCTACCACGACATGGGTCTGATCGGCGCCTGCCTCGGCGCGCTGCTGTTCGGTTACCCGCTGGTGCTGATGTCGCCGCTCGCCTTCCTGTCGCGTCCCGAGCGCTGGCTGCGGCGCATCGCGCATCACGGCGGCACGCTCACCTCGGCGCCGAACTTCGCCTACGAGCTGTGCCTGAGCAAGCTCTCCGAGCGCGAGCTCGAGGGCCTCGACCTGTCTTCGCTGCGGCTCGCGTTCAACGGCGCCGAGGCGGTGAGCGCGGAGACGGTCGAGCGATTCTGCGAGCGCTTCGCCCGCTACGGCCTGAAGCCCGAGGCCATGACCCCGGTGTACGGACTGGCCGAGGCCTGCCTCGGCGTCACCTTCCCGCCGCTCGGACGCGGTCTGCTGGTCGACCGCGTCGAGCGCGCCGCGCTGCAGCGCAGCGGCATCGCGCGCACGGCGCGCGCCGGCGATCCCCTGCCGCTGCGAGTGGTGGCCTGCGGCCGCGCGCTACCCGGGCACGGGCTCCGGGTCGTCGACCGGGACGGGCGCGAAGTGGGCGAGCGCGTCGAGGGCCGCGTCCAGTTCAGCGGTCCTTCGGCCACCCGCGGCTATTTCGAGAACCCCGAGGAAACCGCGCGGCTGATCGACGACGGCTGGCGCAATACCGGCGACCTGGGCTATCTCGCCTCCGGCGAGCTGTACCTGACCGGGCGCGCGAAGGACCTCATCATCCGCGGCGGGCACAACATCCACCCGGTGGAGCTCGAGGAGGCGGTCGGCGAGGTGGGCGGAATCCGTCAGGGCGCGGTGGCGGTGTTCGCCTCCGACGCGCGCGGCGGCGGCGAGCGCCTGATCGTGCTCGCCGAGACGCGCGAGACGCGCGACGAGGCGCGCGCGCGCATCGTGGCCGAGGTCAACCGCCTCGCGGTCGACCTGGTCGGCATGCCGGCCGACGAGGTGGTGCTCGCGCCGCCGCGCAGCGTGCTCAAGACCTCGAGCGGCAAGATCCGGCGCACCGCCTGCCGCGAGCTCTACGAGCGCGGCGCGCTCGGCGAAGGCCGGCGCCCGGCCTGGCTGCAGCTCGCGCTGCTCGAGCTCGAGGGCCTCTTCGCGCGCGCCTCGCGCGCGCTGCGCCGTGTGGGCGCGCGCCTGTGGGGCGCCTGGGCCTGCGCGGTGATCGGCGTGGTCGGCCTGGCGGCCTGGGCGCTGCTCGCGTTGACGCGCGACCCGCCGCGGGCACGCGCGCGGGCGCGCGGTGCGGCGCGGCTGGCGTTTTTCCTGGCCGGCGCGAGCCCGCGCGTCGAGGGCGCCGAGCGGCTCGCCTCGGGCGATGCGGTCGTGGTGTGCAACCACGCCAGCTACCTCGACGGCATCCTCCTCACCGCCGCGCTGCCGCCGCGCATCGTATTCGTCGCCAAGCGCGACCTTGCGCCGCAGCGCCTAGCCGGCACCTTGCTGCGGCGCCTGGGCACGCTGTTCGTCGAGCGCGTCGACGCCGCGCGCAGCGTCGAGGACCACCGCGCGATCGAGCAGAGCGCGCGCGCGGGGCTGGCGCCGCTGGTATTCCCCGAAGGCACGCTGCGGCGCGAGCCCGGCCTGCTGCCGTTTCGCATGGGCGCCTTCGTCGCCGCGGCGCAGGCGGGCGTGACGGTGGTGCCGGTGGTGATGCGCGGCACGCGCAGCATGCTTCCCGACGGCGTCTGGTTTCCCAGACCCGCGCGGCTCGAAGTGTGGGTCGGCGAGCCGATCGCCCCCGGGGGCAGCGACTGGCAGGCCGCGATTGCGCTGCGCGACAAGGCGCGCGAGGCGATCCTCGCGCGCAGCGGCGAGCCCGACGCGCCGGAGGCGCGGGTCGACTTCAGGGCCTTGAGCGCAGGCTAGGGCTATACAATCCCCACCGGCAATCATCGGGTCGGGGAGAGCGAATGGCGGAACATTCCGGCGGCGAGCTGATCGCGCGCATGCTGCAGGCCGAAGGCGTAGAGAAGGTGTTCGGCATCATCGACGGCACTTACTTCGGCTTCTACTCGGCGCTGCACCGCCTCGGCATCGAGATCGTCACGCCGCGGCACGAGACCAGCGCCGCGCACATGGCCGGCGCCTACGCGCGCCTGACCGGGCGGCTCGGCGTGTGCATGGCGTCCAACGGCCCCGGAGTGGCCAACGTGCTGCCCGGGCTGGTGGTCGAGCAGGCCGAGGGCAATCGCGTGCTGTGCGTGAGCAGCGCTCGCCGCACCGGGCTCAGTTATCCGGCGCGGCCCGGCGCCTACCAGAGCTTCGACCAGTCCGGCGTCGTGGCCGCGTTCGCCAAGTGGAGCCGCGCCGCGCCGTCCTACGAGCGCATCCCCGAGCTGATGCGGGCCGCGCTGCGCGCCTGCTGGGAGGAGCGCCCGGGCGTGGTCCACCTCGACGTGCCGGAGAACATCATGAACGGCGCCTTCAAGGGCGAGCCGGCGCTGTGGTCGCCGTCCGACTACCGGGGCGCGAGCCCGCTGCAGCCGGCGCCCGCGGACGTCGAGCGTGCGGCCGAGATGCTGGCCGCGGCCGAGGCGCCGATGATCCACGCCGGCAGCGGGGTGGTGCATGCCGGCGCCTTCGCCGAGCTGGCGCGCGTGGCCGGGCTGCTGCACGCGCCGGTGACCACCAGCTGGGGCGCGCGCGGCGCGCTGCCGGAGACCTCCGAGCTCGCGGTGCCGATGATCCACGTCAAGCTCAACCACGAGGTGCGCAACGACGCCGACATGGTGCTGTGCGTGGGCTCGCGCCTGGGCGAGACCGACTGGTGGGGCAAGGCGCCGTACTGGCGCCAGCCGGCCACGCAGAAGATGATCCAGGTCGACATCGACGGCTCCACGCTCGGTGCGAGCAAGCCGGCCGTGCTGGCGGTTCTCGCCGATGCGAAAGTGTTCCTCGCGCAGCTCGCCGAGCGGCTCGAAGCGCGGCCCGCCGCGATGCGGCTCGAGCCGCGCAGAGCGCGGGTGGCGAAGTACGCCGCGGCGCGCCGCGCCGAGCGCGCCGAGCTCGACAAGCGGCTCGAGGACCGCGCCGTGCCGATGAATCCCGCGCACGTCGCGCACGCCTGCCAGAAGGCGTTCGGCGACGACACGATCCTGGTCGCCGACGGCGGCAACGCCGCGATCTGGGCCATGTTCTACCACCAGGTGCGCACGCCCAACACGCTGCTGTCGACCTTCAAGTTCGGCATGCTCGGCGCCGGCGTCGCGCAGGCGCTCGGCGCTGCCGCCGCGCGCCCCGAGCGCCCGGTGTGCTGCATCATCGGCGACGGCGCGATGGGCTTTCATCCGCAGGAGATCGAGACCGCGATCCGCAACGGGCTGCGCGTGGTCTACCTGGTGCTGTGCGACCGCCAGTGGGGCATGGTGAAGATGAACCAGCAGTTCATGCTGCGGCCGCTCAAGACGCTGATCATGAAGTCGCTCGGGCCCGAGGAGACGATCAAGGCCGACCTCGGCGAGATCGCCTTCGACAAGCTGGCCGAGTCGATGGGCGCGCACGGCGAGCGCGTCTCCGACCCGGCTGCGCTCGGGCCCGCGCTCGAGCGCAGCCTCGCCGCCGGCCGCTGCGCGGTGATCCACGTCGACGTCGACCCGGTGAAGCACATGTGGGCGCCCGGGCTGCTGCACTTCAAGAAGATGCACGAGGAGCCCGCGGGCAAGTAGCGCCATGAGCGACATCGACCTGGTGCGGCTGAACTTCAACCCCCAGAGCCTGCTCGCGCTGAACGTGATCCTCGGGCTGGTCATGTTCGGGGTGTCGCTCGAGTTGAGGCCCGCCGACTTCAGGGCCGCGCTCGCCACCCCGCGCGCGCTCGCGATCGGGCTGCTTGGCCACCACGTCGTGTTTCCCGCCGCGACCTACCTGCTGGTGCTCGCGCTGCAGCCGCGCCCCAGCATCGCGCTCGGCATGATCCTGGTCTCGTCGTGCCCGGCGGGCAACATCTCGAACTTCCTCACCCATTTCGCGCGCGGCAACACCGCGCTGTCGGTGTCGATCAGCACCCTGTCGACGCTCGCCGCGATCGTCATGACGCCGCTCAACGTCGCCTTCTGGGGCGGCCTGTACGGGCCGGCGCAGCCGATCCTGCGCGCGGTCGCGGTCAACCCGTTCGAGATGTTCGCCCACGTGCTGCTGCTGCTCGGCGTGCCGCTGGCGGCCGGGCTGCTCGTCTCGCACCGCTTCCCGCGCTTCACCGCGCGCGCGGTGAAGCCGTTCAAGGTCTTCTCGCTCGCGTTCTTCGCCGTCTTCGTGCTGGCGGCGCTGGCGGCGAACTGGCAGTACTTTCTCGCCTACGTCGGCATGGTGGTCGGCATCGTGTTCGTGCACAACGCGCTCGCGCTCGCCACCGGCTACGGCCTGGCGCGCGCCGCGGGCCTGCCCGAGCGCGACCGGCGCGCAGTCTCGATCGAGTGCGGGATCCAGAATTCCGGCCTCGGCCTGATCCTGATCTTCAGCTACTTCGACGGCCTCGGCGGGATGGCCGTGATCACCGCCTGGTGGGGCATCTGGCACATCGTCGCCGGGCTGAGCGTGGCGGGCGCGTGGTCGCGCCGCCCGCCCGCGCTCGCGGCGGCATGACGGTCCTCGTCACCGGCGCCGGCGGCTACCTCGGTCGGCTGCTGGTCGGCGAGCTCGCCCGGCGCGAGCAGCCGGTGCTCGCGCTCGACCTGCACGAGCCGCCGCAGGCGGCGCGCCTGCCGGGAGTCGAATATCTCGCCCGCGACGTGCGCGCCGGCGGGCTGGGCGAGGCGCTGCGCGGGCGCGGGGCGAGCGCGGTGGTGCACCTGGCGTCGATCGTCACCCCCGGGCGCGACAGCTCGCGCGAGCACGAGTACTCGGTCGACGTGCTGGGGACGAAGAACGTGCTCGAGGCCTGCGTCGAGGCGCGGGTGGCGAAGATCGTCGTCACCTCGAGCGGCGCCGCCTACGGCTATCACGCCGACAACCCGCCCTTGATCGACGAGGACCAGCCGCTGCGCGGCAACCGCGAGTTCGCCTACGCCTGGCACAAGCGCCTGGTCGAGGAGATGCTCGCCGAGTACCGCAGCGCGCACCCGCAGCTCGCGCAGGTCGTGCTGCGCGTGGGCACCATTCTCGGCGAGGCCACGCGCAACCAGATCACCGACCTGTTCGACAAGCCGCGCCTGATCGCGGTGCGCGGAGCGGACAGTCCGTTCGTGTTCGCCTGGGACCGAGACGTCGTGGCCTGCCTGGTTCGGGCGCTCGAGCCGGGACACGCAGGGATCTACAACGTCGCGGGCGACGGCGCGCTCGGCGTGCGCGAGATCGCCGCGCGCCTGGGCAAGCGCTGCGTCGAGCTCCCTGCCTGGGCGATCGCGGGCGCGCTGGCGCTGCTCAAGCCGCTCGGGCTGTCGCAGTACGGCCCCGAGCAGGTCCGCTTCCTGCGCTACCGGCCGGTGCTCGACAACCGGCGCCTGAAAGAAGTCTTCGGCTACACGCCGCGCCTGAGCTCGTCCGAGACCTTCGATCTCTACCGCCGCGCCCGGAGCCGCGATGTCGCGGCGTGATTTCCGCGGCAAGGTGGTGGTTGTGACCGGCGCCGCGAGCGGCCTCGGGCGCGCGCTCGCAGCGCGCTTCGCCGCCGCCGGGGCGCGCGTGGCGCTGCTCGATCGCGACGCGGCGGCGGTCGAGGCGGCCGCGGCCGGGCTCGGGCAGGCGGCGCTCGGGCTCGTCTGCGACGTCGGCGACGCCGCGCAGTGCGAGCGCGCGCTGGCGCGCGCCGCGGCGGTCCTCGGACCGATCCACGTGCTGGTCAACAACGCCGGCATCTCGCACCGCAGCGCCTACGCGGCGACCGACCCGGCAGTGATCCGGCGCGTCATGGAGGTCAACTTCTTCGGCGCGGTGCACTGCACGCGCGCCGCGCTCGAAGACCTCGCGCGCACGCGCGGGCTGATCGTGACGATCTCGAGCGTCGCGGGGTTCTCGCCGTTGATCGCGCGCACCGGCTACGCCGCCAGCAAGCACGCGCTGCACGGTTTCTTCGACAGCCTGCGCACCGAGGTCGCCGAGCGCGGCATCGACGTGCTGCTGGTCTGTCCCGCGTTCGTCGCCACCGGGATCGAGCGCAATGCGCTCGGCGGCGACGGCGCGCCGGTGCGCCACGCGCAGCAAGTGGTCGGCGCGCGCGCCGCGCCCGAAGCGGTGGCCGACGCGATCTACCGCGCCGCGCGGCGCGGCCGGCGCCTGCTGCTGCACGGGCGCACCGCGGTGCTCGCCTGGTGGCTCAGCCGCTTTGCGCCGGCGCTCTACGCGCGCGTCATGGCGCGCCGGCTGCGCGGCGAGATGGAGGGCGGCGCATGAAGCGCGCCGGCGCTAGCGCGTCGGCGAGCTGGCCTTCGAGCGGCAGCGGCTCGCGCTCGACGAGACTCGCGATCAGCTCGGCCGCGAGCGCCGCCCACACCAGCCCGCGCGAGCCGTAGCCGAAAGCGCCGTACAGGCCGGGAGCGAGCTCGCCCGCGACCGGCAGGCGGTCGCGCGTCACTGCGCGAAAGCCGACCCTGCCTTCCAGCGCGGAGGGATCGATGCCGCGCGCCGCGCCCGGCACGATGCGCTCCAGCCGCTCGAGGTTGCCGGCGTGCCCGTCTAGCCGCGGCGCCGGATCCTCGTCGTTGAAGTCGTAGCTCGCGCCGGCCACCGCGATGCCATCGACCGCCGGCAGGACGAAGCCGCCGCGCAGCACGGGCAGCCGCGGGGCGCTAAACGCCGCCTCGGGCAGATAGCTGATCTGGCCGCGCACCCGCCGCAAGGCGATGCCGAACGACGGCGCGAGGCGCGGCGCGTCGGCGGCGTTCGCCAGCACCGCGACCGGCGCGCTCGCGATCGCGTGGCCTGCGGCGTCGCGCGCGGTCCAGCCGCCGGTGCCCTGCTCGAGCGAGGCGACTTCGATGCCGAAGCAGGCCTCGGCTGCCGAATGCGCGAGCTGCGCCCGCGCGAGGCTCGGCGGACGCGCCCAGCCGGCGGGGCCGAACCACAGCCCTCCGGCGGCGAGCCCGACGCCCGCCAGCTCGGAGGCCTCGGCGCGCGTGAGGCGGCGCATGTAAGCGGCACCGCCGCCGAGCGCAGCGAGCGCGCGCGCCTGCGACTCGTCCTCGTGCTCGTCGCGCGCGAGCTGCAGCACGCCGCAGTCCGCCCAGGCCGCGCCTTCGAGCGCGCGCCAGCGCCGCAGTGCGTAGAGCGAGCCGGCTCGCGTCAGCCGCGCGAGCACGCTGTCGTCGGGCGTCGCCACGGGATGAAACACGCCGGCGTGGTTGCCCGAGGTCTCGGCGCCGGGCTCGCGCCGGCGCTCGAGCAGCACGACCTCCCAGCCGCGCTGCGCGAGCCGCTCGCACACCGCGGCGCCTGCCATTCCCGCCCCGATTACGAGCGCGCGCCGCGCGGGCCAGGACGCGGGCTCGGGCCGCTCGCCGCCGCGCGGCTCGTAGCGCGCTGCCAGCATCTCGCGTTTGCTCGCGAATCCGGGGCGTTTCTCGGGCTTGAATCCCGCGGCGGCCAGCGCCTCGCGCGCCGGCGCGGCCGCGCTCCAGGTCGCCGCGGTGGCGCCCGGCGCGGCGAGCCGCGCGAGCGCTTTCATTGCCGTGCGCGACCACATCGCCGGGTTCTTCGCCGGCGCAAAGCCGTCGAGATAGATCGCGTCGGCGCCCAGCCGCAGATCGCGCAGCGCCTCGGCCGCGTCGGCGAAGGCGAGCGTCAGCACCACGCGCCCGCCCTCGAGCTCGAGCCGGTGCACGCCCGGCACGAGCGGCGGCCAGGCCGCGCGCAGCGCCGCGCCGGCGCTTTCGAGCTCGGGGTAGCGCGCGTGCAGCCGCTCCAGGTCGGCACCGGAGAAAGGGTGCTTCTCGAGCGATACGAAGTGCAGCCGCGCGCAGCGCTCGGGGTCCTCGCGCCAGGCGTGCAATGTGGCGAGAAAATTCAGGCCGAAGCCGAATCCGGTTTCGAGCACGGTGAACGCGCGCCGGCCGCGCCAGCGCGCGGGCAGCCCGTTGCCGGCGAGGAACACGTGGCGCGCCTGCGCCGGTCCGCCGGCGGCGCTGTGGTAGACGTCGCCGTAAGCCTCGGAATAGGGCGTGCCGTCAGGCGCGAAGGCGAGCACGGCGGGCGCGAGCGGCGCGGTCATCGGCCGAGTATATCGATCGGCGTAAAATGCAATGTCCCGAGGAGGCAGACATGAACAAGCCCGCAGACATCAAGCATCACACCGTTCCCCTCTGGATCGGCGGCAAGGCGGTCGTTCCGAACGGCCGCACCGGGGACGTCTACAACCCGGCCAGCGGCCAGGTCTCGAAGAAGGTCCCGCTCGCCGACGCGAAGACCGTCGACGCCGCGGTCAAGGCCGCGGCCGCGGCGCTGCCCGCCTGGCGCGACACGCCGCCGCTGCGGCGCGCGCGGGTGATGCAGAAGTTCCTCCAGCTGATGCAGGACAACCAGCAGGAGCTGGCGCGCCTGGTGAGCGAGGAGCACGGCAAGACGCTGCCCGACGCCGCGGGTTCGGTGCAGCGCGGCATCGAGGTGGTCGAGTTCGCCTGCGGCATCCCGCACCTGTTGAAGGGCGAGTTCTCGGAGAACGTCGGCACCGCGGTCGACACCCACACCCTGCGCCAGCCGGTGGGCGTGTGCGCCGGCATCACGCCGTTCAACTTTCCGGTGATGGTGCCGATGTGGATGTTCCCGGTCGCGATCGCCTGCGGCAACACCTTCGTTCTCAAGCCCTCAGAGAAAGTACCCTCGGCGTCGGTGCGCATGGCCGAGCTGTTCAAGGAAGCGGGGCTGCCCGACGGCGTGTTCAACGTCGTTCACGGCGACAAGGAGGCGGTCGACGCGATCCTCGCCCATCCCGGCATCGCAGCGGTGTCTTTCGTCGGCTCGACGCCGATCGCGAAATACATCTACGAGACCTGCGCCAGGAACGGCAAGCGGGTGCAGGCGCTCGGCGGGGCGAAGAACCACGCCGTCGTGCTGCCCGACGCCGACCTCGAGTTCGCCGCCGACGCGCTGACCGGCGCGGCCTACGGCTCTGCGGGCGAGCGCTGCATGGCGATCAGCGCGGTGGTCGCGGTCGGTGCGGCGGGCGACCCTCTGCTCAAGCTGCTCGAGAAGCGGGCGAAGGCGATCAAGATCGGCCCGGGGGATGCGCCCGGGATGGACATGGGGCCGCTGGTCACGGCCGAGCACCGGGACAAGGTTGCGGGGTTCATCGAAAAAGGAATTTCCGAAGGAGCCAAACTGGTCGTGGACGGGCGCAATCCCCCGCAGAAAGAGGGCTTCTTCCTCGGAACCACGCTCTTCGACCGCGTCACGCCGCAGATGGAGGTCTACAAGAACGAGATCTTCGGCCCGGTGCTCGTCGTGCTGCGGGCGGATACGCTCGAACAAGCGATCGCGCTGGTCAATTCGAACCCCTACGCCAACGGCACCGCGATCTTCACCGAGAGCGGGGGCGCTGCGCGCCGCTTCGAGAACGAGATCCAGGTCGGCATGGTCGGCATCAACGTGCCGATTCCGGTGCCGGTGGCGTTCTATTCCTTCGGCGGCTGGAAGAATTCGCTCTTCGGCGACCTGCACGTTCACGGTGTGGAGGGCGTCAAGTTCTACACCCGCACCAAGGTGGTGACCAAGCGCTGGCCGCACCAGGACACCCCCGCGCCGGGCTTCCACATGCCGACGCTCGGCTAGCGGCAGCCGGGCTGACTATTGGGAGTGATCCAGAAGGTGTAGACCTTGCAGTCGTCCGGCGCCGGTGGACGGTAAGGAGGAACCTTCTCGGCCACTGGCGGCAGCCGCCGCAGGAAGGCCACGAGGGCGCGGACGTCTTCCTCGTCCCAGTTGGAGAAGTGATCCCACGGCATGCCTTGCCAATACAGCGGCCGGCCGTTGCGGCTCACGCCGCTGCGGATCGCGCGCTCGATTTGCGCGTCGCTCCAGGCGCCGATTCCCGCTTTGGGGTGGGAGCTGATATTCGGCGTGAATATGGTGCCCAGGCGACCGCTCAGCTTTGCGCCGCCCGAGCCGTCGTTGCCATGGCAGTAGGCGCAGGAGGCGACGTTGAACAGGTAGCGGCCCCGCGCGACGAGCGCGGCGCGCTGCGGATCCAGCTTCGACAGGTCCGGCCGCGGGATGCTGCCTGCCGCGCCTTCGGCGACGCGGTCGGGCGGTAGGAACGCGAGCGCGGGCGTGCGGTAAACAAACCATCCCGCCGCGAACAGGACGACGAGCGCGACCGTCCCCAGTATCGTGCCCGACCAGCCCAGGACGCTGCGCGGCAGGCGCGAGCCTGCGAACACGAACGCAATCAGGCCTAAGCCAAGCACCAGCCATTGCACGCCCGCCAGCCAGGCTTGGACCGTGCCGGGCGCGATGCCGCGCGGATTGGCGTAGCTGCCTTCCTTGTAGGTCAGCACCCGTGGCGGCGCGATCGGCATCTTTCCCGCGCGCAGTTTGCCGTAGATCGTCTCGATCACGCCGTACTGCAGCGGCTCGGGCACGGCGTTGCGCACCGCCGGCAGCGTCTTCAGGTAGCGCGCGATCGCGAGCGCGTCCGCGTCGGTCAGCGCGTGCAGGTACATCCACGGCATGCCCCAGAAATTGAGCGTGCGACCCTGCGCGCGGCCCAGCCGGATCGCGTTTGCGATCTCCTGCGGTGTCCACTGGCCGAGCCCGGTCGCGTCGTCCGGCGTCAAATTGCGGCTGATGAAGATTCCCTGCGGGTAGGCGCCTACCCGCATGCCGCCGGCGAGATAGTGGTCTTCGCGATAGATGCCGCGCGGATTGACCTCGGTGTGGCACAGGCCGCACATCTCCGCGTGCACCAGATAGCGGCCACGCAACTCGGGGTTCGCCGCAAAGCCGGGGCCCTCGAATTTTCCCCCCGCCTGCCACGGCGCGGCGCGCTGCCGCGACTGAAGATAGTTGACCAGGTCCCAGCGCTCCTGCGGCGTCGTGCTCGTCGCGAAGGACGGCATCGGCCCGGGCGCGAGGCCGGTAGTGAGCCGCAGCCAGATCTGCTCGGGCTCGGCGCCGCCGCGAAACGTCCACGGCGCGGTCAGGTCGCGGCTGACGACCGGGTAGCCCTTGGCGTCGCGCAACTCGATGCCACCGCGCAGGTCGGCGTCGTGGCATCCTGCGCAGCCGAGCCTGGCGTAGAGCGCGGCGCCGCGCGCCACGCTTTCCGGTTCCGGCGGCACGCGGGCGGCAATCGCAATCGGTGCCGCATCGGCCTTGCCGGACACGGGCGCGAAACGCCGGATGTACTTCACCACCGCGCCGATTTCTTCGGTGCTCAGGACATCGCCCCAGTACGGCATGCCGCTCGCGTGCAGCCCGTCGCGCACGACGCGCAGCAGGTCCGCCTCGCTGGCCGGCTCGCCCGCGGCGGTGGACTTGTACTTGTACAGGCCGGCGGTGAAATCGCGCGGCCGCGGAATCATCGAAGGCGCCGCCGCGCCGTTGCCGCGTCCGTCCGGCCCGTGGCAGATGGCGCAGTTTGCGAGATAGACGCGCTCGCCCAGCGGCGCGCCGGCGGGCATGGTCGAGGCCGGCGGCCAGATGATGTCCGCGTATTGCCTGGGATCGGGATTCCAGATCTCGGTCGGCGCGCTGTAGCCGACGCGCACGTACAGCGAGCGCCCGAGATCGAGCAGGAGCAGCAGTCCGACGACGAGCAGAAAGACGCGCTTGCGCGAGGTCATGTGCTGCTCTCGTTCAAGCGCGGAGCGCCGCCGCTTGCGTCTTGCGGCCGATCCAGTTCGCAAGAGCGAGCGCCGGCGCGATCAGGATCCAGCTGTACTCCGCACAGGCGGGCGAACGATGCGCCAGCGCCATCGACAGCAGGAATACGAGCGGTGCGACCAGCATGCGCGCGCTGACGACGCGCACCAGGTGCCGGTACAGGTCTGCACCGAGCGTCGTGTCGACCAGGCGCCGCCGGCGAGTGGCGTAGCGCCATATGGCTGCCTGCAGCAGCCCGGTGAGCGCGAGCACGCCCGCGTACAGGATCACGGCCGCGGGAGCGTTGGCGTGTTCACCGAGGACTGTGGTCGGGAAGGGGATCACCACGATGCACAGCAGGAACAGCAGATTGATCCACACCAGCCGGTCGTCGAAGCGGTTGATCAGCCGGAACATGCGATGGTGTCCTTGCCAGTACAGGCCGATCACCATGAAGCTCACCAGGAAGCTCAGGTATTTGGGCCAGAGCTCGCCAAGTGCCCGCCACAGCGCGGCGTCCGCGACGTGCTGCCCCGTTTCGCCCGCGGGAAGCCGAAGGTCGAGCGCGAGGAAAGTAATCGCGATCGCGAATACCGCGTCGCTGAAGAAAAGCAGGCGGTCGAACGCGAGCTTGTTGTGAACGCCGGACAGCACCGCCCGCGCGTCGGCGGGCGGCATGTCTCCGGCTTCGTAGTCCGCTTCGGGGCGCATGAGAGGGCGCGAATATCGCGCAAGCCGTCCGGCGGCGTCAAGTTCGCGTCAGCCCGCGAAGCGCGATTCGGGCAGTCCCTTCACGCCGGGGCGCAGCGCGAGCACGCTGCCGGCGAGCGGCTGTTTGGCGAGCTCTTCCGGCGCGAGCTTCTGCTTCGCCGTGGTGACGTACAGCGTATCGAGCGCCTCGCCGCCGAAGCAGCAGCAGGTCGGGTTCGCGACCGGCAGCTCGAGCATGCGGTCGACCTTTCCCGCCGGCGTGTGGCGCACGATGCGCCAGCCGCCGTACTGGCAGCTCCACAGGCAGCCCTCGGCGTCGACGCAGGCGCCGTCGGGGTGCAGGTCGTCGGCTTGAGCGAATACCCGTTCGGCCGAGATCGCGCCGCCCGCGCGGTCGTAGTCGTAGGCCCAGATGACATGCCGGTGCGTGTCGGAGAAGTACATCGTGCGCCCGACCGGGCTCCAGCTGAGCCCGTTCGGGACGTACAGGTTCTCGCGCACCCGCGCGCACGCGCCGCCGGCATCGAGCCTGTAGAGCGAGCCGACCGGCTCGCGTTGTCCCTCGTCCTTCATGGTGCCGGCCCAGAAGCGGCCGTCGCGATCGCAGCGTCCGTCGTTGAAGCGGTTCTGCGCCATCCCGGTCTCGGGCCGGGCGACGACCTCGAGCTTGCCGTCGTCCGGATTGAGGAAGTAGAGCCCCGATTTCATCGCCGCCAGGATCCCGCCCGCGCCGCGGAAAGCGAAGCTGCCGATCGTCTCGGGCAGCGCGAGGGAGCGCACCGTGCCGCTCGCGGGGTCGAGGCGCTTGAGCGCCGGGCCCAGGATATCGACCCACCACAACTCGCGCCCGTCCCACAACGGGCATTCGCCGAGCAGGTCGGCGCCGCGCGCCGCGCATTCAACCTCAAATGACATTGCCCGAATGATCGCAGAAAGGCACCATTGCTTCATGTCATGGTTCCCGCCGCCGAAGGAGGTCCCGACCCGGGTCTGGGCGCGGCTGCCGGATCGCCTGCGCCCCGAGCCGCGCGTCAGCGACTGGTCGCGCGCCAACAAGGCGGCGCAGGCGATCGACAGCTTCCTCGAGGGGCCGTGCTTCGACGACGAGGGCCGGTTGCTGGTCACCGACATCCCGAACGGGCGCATCTTCCGCATCGGCGCCGGCGGCGGCGAGGACTGGACGCTGGTGGCCGAGTATCCGGGCTGGCCGAACGGCCTCAAGCTGCGCACCGACGGCTCGCTGCTGATCGCGGATTACCGCCGCGGGCTGATCGGCATCGATCCGGCCAGCCGCGCGCTGACCGACGTCTGCGGCACGGTGCGCAGCGAAAGCTTCAAGGGCCTGAACGACCTGTGCTTCGGCGCCGCGGGCGAGATCTTCTTCACCGACCAGGGTCAGACCGGGCTTCAGGATCCGAGCGGGCGCGTCTACCGCCTGACCGGCGGCAGCCTGCAGTGCCTGATCGACACCTGCCCGAGCCCGAACGGCCTGGCCACCGATGCCAGCGGGCGCTATCTCTACGTCGCCCTGACTCGAGCCTGTCAGGTCTGGCGCCTGCCGCTGACGGCCGACGCGGGCGTGTCCAAGGCGCAAATGTTCTGCCAGCTGCCGGGCGGGGTGAGCGGGCCGGACGGGCTCGCGCTGGACGCCGAGGACGGCGTGCTGGTGGCGAACCCGGGGCACGGCGCGGTGTGGCGGCTCGACCGCTTCGGCATTCCGACGCACCGCATCGCGTCCTGCGACGGACGCACCCTCACCAACCTGTGCTTCGGCGGGCCCGGCCTGTCGCAGATCTTCGTCACCGATTCGGACAACGGCCAGGTTCTGGTCGCCGACGCGCCGGTGCGCGGCCAGCCCGTCGCGCGCGGTTAGGGCGCGAGGCATTCATGCCGGACCGACGGGACGAGGGAAGCATCGAGACGGAAGCCGCCGCGCGTGGGCCCGAGGCGGCCAAGGAAGTCGAGGCCGCGGCGTCGGCCGACGACCTGGGCTTCATCCTCGCCGTTCTCGACGCGCTCCCCGATCACATCTACGTAAAGGACCGGGCGGGCCGCTACCTCCTCGTCAACCGCACCGGACTGCGGGAGAGGGACCTGACCGACATGAGCCAGGTCGTGGGCAAGACCGCCGGGGATTTCGTGCCGGGCGCGGTCGCCGAGCGCATGGACGCCGAGGACCGTGCGGTGATGGAATCGGCGAAGCCTCTCGTGAACCGCGAGGCGGTGACGAGCTTCCCCGGCAACGGCGAGAAGCGCTGGCACATCACCACCAAGATACCGATGAGCGATCCGCAAGGCGCGATCGCCGGCATCGTCGGCATCAACCGCGACATCACGGACCGCAAGCGCGTCGAGCTCGCCCTGCGCGAGAGCGAGGACATGCTGCGCGCGACTTTCGAGCAGGCGGCGGTCGGGATGACCATCATGTCCCTCGATCTGCATTTCCTGCGGGCCAACTCGAAGTTCTGCGAGATGCTCGGCTACACGCTGGAAGAGCTGCTGCAAATCCACCTGACCGACACCAATCCGCCCGACACCCGCGAAGAGGCGGTCGAATTCCGGCGCAGGCTGGTGGAGGGGGACGCCCGCGGCGGCGAGCTGCGTGAAAAGCGCCTGCTGCGCAAGGACGGCAGCCTGCTATGGGTGGCGCTGGCGACCTCCCTGGTGCGGGGCGGCGACGGCGAGCCGCGCTGCTTCGTGAGCGTGATCGAGGACATCACCGAGCGCAAGCAGTCGCAGACGAGACTGCAGCAACTCGCGCATTACGACGTCGTGACGGGCCTGCCGAACCGGGCCCTCTTCTACGAACGTCTTGCCCAGGGGCTGGCCCAGGCCGCGCGCAGGCAGTGGCCGCTCGGCCTGATCTTCATCGACGTCGACCATTTCAAGAAGGTGAACGACACCTTCGGCCACGCCGCCGGCGACAAGCTGCTGCAACAGGTGTCGGCGCGTCTCGCGCAGGCGGTGCGCGCCGGCGACGTCGTCGGGCGGCTGGGAGGCGACGAATTCGTCGTGCTGTTGACGGACCTGGCCGCGGCGAACGATGCCGGAGTCGTCGCGCAGAAAATACTCGGCGCGTTCCACGAGCCGTTCGAGCTCGAAGGCGGGGAGATCTACTCGACCGCGAGCGTCGGCATCGCGCTATACCCCGACGACAGCCCGGACCTGGACACCTTGGTCAAGAACGCCGACGCGGCGATGTACGAGGCCAAGAAGGCCGGGCGCGACTGCTATCGCTACTACAAGCCGGAAATGAATGCTCGCGCGGCCCACATACTGACCCTTGAGAGCGAGCTGCGCCGCGCGTTCGAGCGCGACGAGTTCGAGCTTCGCTTCCAGCCCAAGGTCAGCGTGGCGAGCGGCGAGATCACCGGCATCGAAGCGCTGCTGCGCTGGCGCCATCCCGAGCGCGGACTGCTCTCTCCCTCCGAGTTCATGCCGGTGCTGGAGGAAACGGGCCTGGTCGTGCGCGCGGGCGCGTGGGTGCTGGACGGCGTTTGCCGCGAGCTGCAGCGCTGGCTGTCACGAGGCGTGCGGCAGGTTCCGGTCGCGGTGAACATCTCGGCGCGCCAGTTCCACGCCGCCAATCTCGCGACCGAGATCGGCGCGGTGCTCGGCCGCCACGGCGTCGATCCGAAGCTGCTCGAGATCGAGATTACCGAAACCTCGCTCATGAGCGGCACTTCCCAGGTGGTCGCCACGCTCGCGGATCTCAAGTCGCTCGGCGTCAGGATCGCGATCGACGACTTCGGCACGGAGTACTCCAGCCTCAGCTACCTCAGGCGCTTTCCGATCGACATCGTGAAGATCGACCGCTCCTTCGTGAGCGAAATTCCTGACAACCGCGACGACGCGGCGATCACGCGCGCGATCATCTCGATGGTTCACAGCCTCGGCCTGAGCGTGGTGGCCGAGGGCGTGGAGACCCGGGCCCAGCTGGGTTTTCTCGCGGCGCTCAACTGCGACGAGGTGCAGGGCTTTCTGTTCGCGCGGCCGATGGAAGGGGCGGACATCGAGCAATGGCTCGCAGAGGGGCGCCGCCTGGCGCTCTAGGAGGCGGGCTCCGCGCGGTTCGCCGCCGCACGTTCGCAGGGCGGACCGCGGCGCGACACCCCAGCTTGATACTATTCCCGCCGAGGAGGCAGCGAACGAAATGCCAGAAGCAATGCCGCAGGATTCCGTGCTCCAGCCCGGCGCCAGCCAATGGATCGGCAAACCGCTGCGCCGGCTCGAGGACCAGAAGCTGCTCACCGGGCAGGGCCGTTTCACCGACGACATCGACCTGCCGCAGCAAGCGCGCGCGGCGTTCACGCGCTCGCCGCACGCGCACGCGAAGATCCGTTCGATCGACACTGCTGCTGCGCGCGCCGCGCCCGGCGTGATCGCGGTCTACACGGGCGAGGACATCGCCGCCGCCGGCCTCGCGCCGGTGCCGTTCACGCAGCTGCACAAGCGCCCCGACGGCGCGGACATGACGGTGCCGCCGCGCAATGCGCTGAGCTCCGGGGTCGCGCGCTTCGTCGGCGACGCGGTCGCGATGGTGGTCGCCGAGACGCGCGACCAGGCGCGCGACGCCGCCGAGATGGTGGAAGTCGAGTGGGAGCCGCTGCCGGCGGTGGCAGACCTTCCCACTTCGGCCAGCGGCAAGGGGCCGGTGGTGTGGGAGCCGGCGTTTACGCCGGAGTACGGCAATATCGCCGCGATCTACCGCATGGGCGAGCGCGCAAAGAGCGACGCCGCGTTCGCCGCCGCGGCGCACGTGGTCAAGCTCAGGGTGGTCAACAACCGCGTGATCGCCAATCCGATCGAGCCGCGCGCGCTCGCGGCGCAGTTCGACGCCGGCAGCGGCCGCTTCACGCTCTACTGTCCGACGCAGAACACGCACACCGTGCGCGGGCAGCTCGCCAAGGTGTTCAAGCTCGAGGAGCACCGGCTGCGCATCGTGTGCACCGACCTCGGCGGCGGCTTCGGCGCGCGCGGCTACGCCTACCCCGAGCACGCCGCGCTGTGCTTCGCCGCCCGCGCCCTCGGCCGCCCGGTGAAGTGGCGCGCCGACCGCTCGGAAAACTTCCTCTCCGAGGTACACGGCCGCGACAGCGTCACCGAAGCCGAGCTCGCGATCGACGGCGCGCAGCGCTTCACCGCGCTGCGCGTGCGCACGCTCGCCAACATCGGCGCCTACGCCTCGAACTTCGGCGCCTGCGTGCCGGCGATGTCCGGGGTGAGGGCGCCGACCGGCGTCTATGCGATACCGAACCTCGATCACGAGGTGAGGATGCTGTTCACCAATACGGGCCCGGTGGATGCCTACCGCGGCGCCGGGCGCCCGGAGATGGGCTACCTGCTCGAGCGCCTGGTCTCGCGCGCGGCACGCGAGCTGGGCGCCGACCCGGTCGAGCTGCGCCTGAAGAACATGATCACGCCCGCGCAGATGCCGTACAAGAACCCGGCCGGACAGACCTACGACTGCGGCGATTTCGCCAAGGTGCTCAAGGAAGCGGTGGCGGCGGCCGACTGGGACGGCTTCGCCGCGCGCAAGGCGGCGGCGGCCAGGCGCGGCCGACTCTACGGCCGCGGGCTGGCCTGCTACGTCGAGATCACCGGCAGCGCGCGCGTGACCGAAGCGGTGAACCTCATGGTGGAGGCCGACGGCACGGTGACGCTGGTCTCGGGCACGCAGCAGATCGGGCAGGGGATCCAGACCTCATATGCGCAGATCGTCGCAGAGCTGCTCGGGGTGCCGCCCGAGTCGGTGCGCGTGATCCAGGGCGATACCGACGTCGCGAAGACGGGCGGCGGCGCGGGCGGCTCGCGCAGCCTGCAGGTGGGCGGCAGCGCGACGCTGATGGGCTCGCGCAAGCTGATCGAAGCGGGCAAGGCGCTCGCCGCGAAGGAGCTGGAGGCCGCCGCGGTGGACATCGAGTTCGGCGCCGGGCGCTACCGCATCGCCGGCACCGATCGCTCGATCGGGCTGGCCGAGCTGGCGGCGAAGCAGCCCGAGCGGCGCATCGGCATCGCGCACAGCGAGACGGTGAAGGGGCAGACCTGGCCCAACGGCTGCCAGATCTGCGAGGCCGAAGTCGACCCCGACACCGGCGAGGTGCGTCTGGCACGGATGGTCGCGGTGGACGACGTCGGGCGCGTCATGAACCCGCTGATCGCCGAAGGACAGGTGCAGGGCGGCATGATGCAGGGCATCGGCCAGGCGCTGATGGAGCAGTCGGTCTACGACGAGACCGGGCAGCTGCTCACCGGCTCGTTCATGGACTACGCGATGCCGCGCGCGGATCTCGCGCCCGAGCCTGCGGCCGCGTTCGACGAGTCGGTGCCGAGCGCGCTCAACCCGCTCGGCGCCAAGGGCGTCGGCGAAGCCGGCTGCCACGGCGCGATGCCGGCGGTGGTCAACGCGGTGATCGACGCGCTCGCCGAGCGCGGGGTCGCCGGGCTCGACATGCCGCTCACTCCCGAAAAAGTCTGGCGCGCGCTGCAGGCGCACGCCTGAGCCGCGGCCCGGCCGGCTCAGCCGGGGTTGGCGGCCTGCAGGGCGGAAGCGCTCGGGCCTGTGCCGGAGCCCGGCGGCGGCAGCTTGTTGGCCAGGGCGATCGCGTTGCCGCGCTCGATCAGCAGCTTGGCGTGCGGCTTGTCCGTGGTCTCGATGTGGTGCAGGAGCCAGAAGTTGAGGTAGCGCATGGTGAGCGACATGCTGCGGCCCTCCAGGGCGTTGGCCTGGCCCTCGAGCTCCTCGAGCAGGCGCCGGTGCTCCTGCTTGTGGCGCTCGGCGGCCGCCCCGAGCCCCGCCAGGGTCATGAGCTGCTCTTCCTCGGCGAAGTGCCGGCGCGCCGCGGCCACCAGCC
>Ga0210077_1000014_pt1 | contig 132759 bp, 133 predicted proteins | sample RushMan_CattailN_5_FD_185556 | JGI IMG/M metagenome (GOLD analysis project Ga0210077, IMG submission 185556) | Wetland microbial communities from San Francisco Bay, California, USA, that impact long-term carbon sequestration -... | ecosystem: Environmental > Aquatic > Marine > Wetlands ...
GGGTAATTGATTTTGTAGTCCCTTACGAATTCTCGCACTTTAGCGGCGAAATCGATGGCGATACCCACAATTTCGACTCCTTTGGGCGCCATTTTCTCGCTCACCGAGATCAGCATCGGGATTTCCTCCCGGCAAGGAGGGCACCATGTCGCCCAGAAATTGCAGACCACGATCTTGCCTTTCCACTCGGCGAGGTGCCGCGTCTTGCCGCCGAGATCCACGAACGTGGCGGCCTGCAGCGCCTCGCTGCTGCGGTCTGCGGACCGCCGCAACCCCAAGGCGACCAGCGCGCCGGTGGTTGCGGCCGCAAGGCCGACGGCGCCCACCATCAGTACCTTACGCCGGGCGAGCGCCATCTTTACCCTGGATCCCGGCCGCAATGAGAGCCCCGACCTCGGCGATGCCGGCGCGTTCCATTACCCTGCCGGCTTGCGTCGTCTTGAGCGCGAGGCGCTCGTCGCGGGGGTCGAATATGGTAAGTCGCAGCGGCGCCCCCTGCCACGTCAACGACAGGACAGTAACGGCGCGTGCCCGGTCGCCGGAGTAGCGCCGACCTTCAGAGGTCGAATACGGCAGGCCGCGATCGAGCAGCAAGATCTCCACCTCCTTGGTGCTGGCGGGAAACAATTGCAGATCGATTTCCGCGTAGCGGCCCGCGAGTCCCGACAGCACCGGGCCAGTGAGGTAGGGATTGAAGTCCTGCAGTTCGCGCATCGCGTCGAGCGCGATTCGCCGCAACTCGGCGATCCGCTCGGGATGCTCCGACGGCTGGTAGAGCGCGCGATAGGCGCGCAGCTCGACCTCGATCTCGTCATTGCCGGGCAGGGCCTGCGTGTCTTCCGCGCCGACCTGCCGAGCGGCCTTGCGTTTCGCCAGCGCGAAATCGTCGATCCCGTCTTCGGCCATGATGCGCGCGGCGGCCGCGGCAATCCGTGCGCGTGTCCAGTTTTGCCGCGGTCCCTTGCGGCCCATTGCTGCGCCTCGATTGGATTGCGGGAGCGCTACCATTCGGCTCCCGTGTCCGCGCATCATAGCGCACGTCGGCCGGAATCCCGCATCGCGTAAAATCGGCGCCTTTTCGCGGCGCTTACATGCCAAGTCATCTGCACATCCTAGGTATTTGCGGCACGTTCATGGGCGGAATTGCCGCCATCGCCAAGGCGGCCGGACATCGCGTCACAGGTTGCGACGCGAACGTGTATCCACCGATGAGCGAACAGCTGAGCGCGCTCGGGATCGAGTTGATCGAAGGCTACGACAGCCGCCAGCTCGGACTCGCGCCCGACGTTTGGGTCGTGGGCAATGTCGTGACCCGCGGAAATCCCCTCATGGAGGCTATTCTCGATCGAGGGGACCGTTACGTATCGGGGCCGCAGTGGCTTGCCGAGCAGGTCCTGGGCGGGAAGTGGGTGCTCGCAGTGGCTGGCACGCACGGCAAAACCACGGTGTCCTCGATGCTGGCCTGGGTTCTCGAGCGGGCTGGCCGGCAGCCGGGCTTCCTGATCGGGGGGGTTCCGCTCGACTTCCCGGTCTCCGCGCGCCTGACCCGAGGGCAACATTTCGTCATCGAGGCGGACGAATACGATACGGCCTTTTTTGACAAGCGCTCGAAGTTCGTGCATTACCGCGCCCGGACCGCGATTTTGAACAATCTCGAGTTCGATCATGCAGACATCTTCCCCGATCTTGCGTCCATTGAGCGGCAATTTCACCATTTTGTGCGGATTATTCCGGGCTCGGGGATGATTATCGCGAATGCGCGCGACCAGGCCCTCGCGCGAGTCCTGTCGAGGGGGTGCTGGTCGCAAGTCGAGCGTTTCGGGGACGAGGCGGGCTGGCAGGCGGGCCCGCCCGACGTCGATGGCGGCTTTGAAGTTGCGTGGCAGGGCAAACCGCTGGGGCACGTCCGCTGGGGTCAGCTCGGCGAGCACAACCGGTCGAATGCGTTGGCGGCCGTGGCAGCCGCCCGCCACGCGGGGGTCCCGCCGACGGAGGCCATCGCCGCGCTCGGAAGCTTCTCGGGCGTAAAACGAAGGATGGAGGTGCGCGGCCGCGCGCGTGGAGTCACCGTCTACGACGACTTCGCCCATCATCCGACCGCGATCCGGGCGACGCTCGACGGATTGCGCCAGCGCGTGGGCGGTGCGCGCATCCTCGCCGTTCTCGAGCCGCGCTCCAACACCATGAAGCTCGGGGTCATGAAAGATGCCCTTGCCGCGAGCCTTGCGCCCGCCGACGCGTGTTACATCTACGACGCCCGCCTCGGCTGGGACGCAGCCGAGGCGCTGCGCCCGCTCGGGACACGCGCCCGCTGCGCGGGTGAGATCGACGACCTCCTTGCCCTCGTCGCCAAGGACGCGCGTCCCGGCGACCACGTCGTCATCATGTCGAACGGCGGATTCGGCGGCCTCCACGCGAGGCTGCTCGAGCGGCTCGGCGAAGGAGCATGAGCGAGGTGTTCATCTATCTGCACGGCTTCAACAGCGCTCCCGCGTCGCACAAGGCGCGCACCATGTCTTCCTTTCTCCAAGCGAGGGGACTGGGCCATCTCTTCACGTGCCCCGCGCTTCCCCCGTCTCCCCGGGATGCGGTCAGGGCGATCGAGACAGAAGTCGCGCGGCAGCGCGGCAAGCCGACCTTTGTCGGCAGCTCATTGGGCGGCTTTTACGCCACTTACTTCGCCGAACGGCTCGACGCGCGCGCCGTGCTGATCAATCCCGCCATCAGGCCCTATATCGGACTCGAGGCATACCTCGGCACGCAGAAGAACCTCTATACAGGCGAAACTTATGAGCTGACGCGCGACGACCTGGAAGGCTGGCGCGCCCTCGCGGTTGAGCGTCCCGACCCCGAGCGCTATCTCCTCATGCTGGAAACCGGCGACGAAGTGCTCGACTGGCGCGAGGCGGCGCGCAAATACGAGGGGGCTCGTACCGTGATCCGAGACGGCGGCGATCACACGATGCAGAGCTTCGCCGAGCACCTGCCACGCATCCTCGCCTTCGCGGGGATTGCGGTTTCCTGAGGCGAAGCCGCGTGCCCGCCGCGACACGCCCCCTATAATTCGGGGGTAATGGAGCTACTTTACGAAGAAGACGGCGAATTCAAGGTGGGCTCGGTGCTGGCGCAGGCACCGGCTTCGTTCCAGGTGGAAAGTCCGCACGGCCGACGCACGAAAGTCAAGGCGGCGAACGTACTGCTTAGCTTCGAGCGACCCTCGGGCAGCGAGCTGCTAGCGACGGCGCGCAACTTCGCCGACGGGATCGAAACCGATTTCCTGTGGCAGTGCTGTGGCCCCGAAGAATTCGAATTTCGCGACCTTGCGCGCGAATATGTCGGCCGCGACCCGACCGCGGTGGAGTCGGCAGGAATCCTGCTCAAATTGCATTCTGCGCCGATGCACTTCTACCGCCGGGGGCGGGGCCGATTCCAGGCCGCGCCGGCGGAAACTCTCAAGCTCGCGCTCGCGGGCCTGGAAAAGAAGAGGCGCCTGCAGGAAAAGATCTCCGAGTGGAGCGCGGCCCTCGTGCGCTTCGAGTGTCCCGCCGAGATTGCGGCGTTGCGCGAAGAGCTGCTGTACGCCCCGGATCGCTCCAGGCCCGAGACCAAGGCGTTCGAGCAGGCATGCAAGGAAACCGGCCTTGCTCCGGCCCGGCTGTTCGAGCGCTGCGGCCTGCTGTCAGACAGCCACGACTTCCATCTCAACCGATTCTTGTTCGAATTCTTTCCCCGCGGCTCCCGTTTCCCCGCGCATGACGTGCCTTTGCCCCCCGACGACCTGCCGCGCGCGGAGGCCGAGGCGATCAGCCTGGACGACGTCGGCACGACCGAGATCGACGACGCGTTCTCGGTGACACGAATCTCCGATCGGGAGCTGCGCATCGGCATCCATATCGCGGCGCCCGCCCTTGGCTTCGCACCCGGTTCCGAGCTCGATGCGATCGCGCGCGATCGTCTGTCCACTGCATACATGCCGGGCATCAAGTACACGATGCTTCCCGAGGACGTGATCGAGCGCTACTCCCTCGACGCCGGCAACTTGCGCCCTTCGGTCTCCATTTACCTGAACGTCTCCGCCGACGACCTCACGGTCCGCGGCCATCATTCCAGGCTGGAACGGGTGCCTATTGCGGCGAACCTCCGGCACACGGACTACCGCATTCTGAATTCGGCATTCGAGGCGGACCTGGAGCAGGGGCTCCCGCACGAAGAAGCGCTGCGCACGTTGTGGCGCTTTGCGCAGGCACAGGAGGCACGGCGCGGGAAGCCCAGCGTAAACGCCGGCATGGTCGACTATACGTTTCGCGTCGAGCAGGGTCGGGTGTCGATCGAGCCGCGCAGCCGGGGCGCGCCGCTGGACAAGCTCGTCTCGGAACTCATGATTCTTGCCAACACCACCTGGGGCAACCTTCTGGCGGAGCGCGACGTGGCGGCGATTTACCGTGTCCAGGCCTCCGGAAAGGTCAGGATGAGCGTGCACCCCGAAGCACACGACGGCCTGGGGGTCTCCTGTTATGCGTGGATGACCTCCCCCTTGCGGCGCTACATCGACCTCGTCAACCAGTGGCAGCTCGCAGCCTCGCTGGCCGGCCGCCGGCCGCCGTTCGCTCGCAACTCCGAGGCCTTGCTGACGGCCATGCGCGCATACGAGGTCACGCATGCGCGTTACGACGAGCATCAGCGGGCAATGGAGCATTATTGGAGCCTGCGCTGGCTGGTGCAGGAGCGCATCGAGTCGGCCGACGCCGTCGTCGTGCGCGAGGGCACGGTGCGCTTCGACGGCATGCCGCTTACCGCACGGGTGCAATCTCTGCCGGACTTCGAACCCGGCACCCGGGTGAAGGTCGAAATAGGGGAGATCGACCTGGTCGAGCGAACCGTTTCCTGCGTCTATCGCGAGACGCTCGACTCCGGCGGCGCGAAGGGCGAGCCGGCGGCGCTGCCGGAATGACGCCCGAAGCCATAGAATATAGTCAGCTGAGCACATGAGGGGATCTTGCAGGTAGCGATCGCGACCAACTCGTTCAGGCGGCCGGACTTCTGGGTCGGCCTCGACCGCCAGAGCCGGGTGCTGTATGGGGCGATCGCGGTCTCGATCGTGCTGCACGCGGTCCTGCTCGCGGTGCGTTTCAGCTTTCCCGACGCGCCGCGCTCGAAGCCCGTCGACCAACCGCTGGACGTGGTGCTGGTCAACGCGAAAACGAAGGAAAAGCCCGTGCACGCGGACGTCCTCGCCCAGTCCAACCTGAACCGGGGGGGGAACACCGATCTGGCCCGCCGCGCGAGGACGCCGCTCCCGGTGATGCGGCCAAATGCGCGCGGCAGTGACCTTGCGGCCGCGCGCATGCGCGTTCGGCAACTCGAGCAGGCGCAAAGGGAGTTGCTGGCCAAGTCAGCCGAGTCTCCCGTTCACGTCGCGCCGAAGCGTACGCAAAAGACTCCGGCCAAGCAACCCGAGCCGCATGTGTCGGGGCGCGATCTGGCGGATCTTTCGCTCGCCGCCATGCGGCTTCAGGCGCAGATAGATCGGCGGATCGAGGATTACGAGAAGCGGCCGCGCATGAAGTTCATCGGCGCTCGCGCCAAAGAGTACCGATTCGCGCAGTATGAGGAAGAGTGGCGCCACAAGATCGAGCGAGTCGGCACCTTGAACTACCCCTCCGAGGCACGCGGCAAGCTCTATGGCAATCTGAGGCTTACGGTCACGATCCGGCCCGACGGCAGCGTCAAATCGATCGAACTCGACCGCTCTTCCGGCCTTAAGATACTTGACGCCGCGGCCTTCAAGATCGTGCGCATGGCCTCGCCTTTCGCGCCGTTTCCGCCCGACATCCGCAAGGATACCGACCTGCTCGTCATCACCCGAACCTGGTTCTTCGGCCGGGGCGACAAGATCTGGACGGAGTAGGACATGCCCGATCGCTACGCGGTGATCGGCAACCCGGTTTCGCACTCGAAGTCCCCCTGGATCCATGCCCAATTCGCGCACGCCTGCGCGCAGGACATCGAGTACGGGCGCATCGAGGCACCCCTTGACGGGTTCGCCGCCGCGGTCGACGTATTCCGCGCGAGCGGGGGGCGCGGTGCCAACGTTACCGTGCCGTTCAAGCAGGAGGCGTTTCGATATTGCGCGAGCGTCAGCGAACGCGCAGGCGAGGCGCGGGCCGTCAACACGCTCGTGCTCGACGGTGATGCGCCCTGGGGTGACAACACGGACGGGATCGGCCTGCTGCGCGACCTCGAATTCAACCTTGGTTTCGTGCTCAAGGGGCGCAGCGTGCTGGTGATGGGGGCGGGCGGTGCGGCCCAGGGCGTCGTGCCCTCCCTCCGGGCCGCCGGCCCCGACCGCCTGGTGGTGGCCAATCGCACCGTCGACAAGGCGCACGCGCTGGCCGCTCGCTTCGAGGGCACGATCGGTTGCGGCTATGCGGACCTCGCGGGAGAATCGTTCGATCTGGTGGTGAATGCCACCTCCGCCGGACTCACCGGAGAGCTGCCTCCGCTTCCTCCGGCACGGCGCCTGTTCGCGCGCGGAGCCCTGGCCTATGACATGGTGTACGGCCGCGATACCCCGTTTCTTGCCCTTGCTCGAGCGGCGCAGGTGCGCTCGAGCGACGGCGCCGGCATGCTGGTGGAGCAGGCGGCCGAATCGTTTCTCGTTTGGCGCGGCGTGCGCCCGGCTACGCGCCCCGTGCTCGACGCGCTGCGAAAAGGCTGATGCGCGCGCTTCGCAGGCGATGGAGGAATCTCAAGGCGGGGCTGGCGCGCGCGTTGCGCAAGACCTGGAAGGCAATTACCTATGCCGTGGCCGCGCTCGCGTTCACGCTGCTCGTCGTGCAGGCGTGGTTCTACGCCCACGTCGTCTGGTGGAACACCCACAATCCGACCAGTACCGCGTTCATGCGCGAAGAGCTCGCCACCATGCGCGAGAAGAATCCGCGCGCGAGGCTGCATCAGCGCTGGGTCCCCTACTCGCGTATCTCTCCCAGCCTCAAGCGCGCGGTCGTCGCCGCCGAAGACGCGAAATTCATCGACCACGCGGGATTCGACTGGGAGGCGATCGGAAAGGCGATGGAGGAAAACGAAAGAAGGGGGCACGTGGTGGCCGGCGCGTCGACGATCAGCCAGCAGCTGGCAAAAAATCTGTTTTTGTCGGGCGCGCGCACCTGGCTGCGCAAGGGCGAGGAAGCCGCCATCACATGGATGCTCGAATCGACCATGTCCAAGCGGCGCATCCTCGAGCTCTATCTGAACTTCGCGGAGTGGGGCGACGGAATCTATGGCGCCGGGGCCGCGGCACGCTACCATTTCGGTGTGTCGGCTGCAGCGCTTGACCCGGAGCAATCCGCCTGGCTGGCCGCGATTCTGCCGAGTCCGCGCCGTTATGAGCACGGTCGCACCACCGCCTATCTCCGGGGTCGCATCGCGACGATACGCGCGCGCATGCGCATGGCGCAAATTCCGTAGCAAGGCGGCGGCGCCGGTTTCGCCGCCTGCATCGATTCAATACAATGACCCCGCGCTGACCAACGTCCGGCGGTGCATGGAATCGACATGTCCGACTTGCTTACCAGGCTCGAAGTCGAGGATCTGAAAGAGAACCTGCGCGAGGTGCAGGAGCTCCTGCATCGTCACGCCCTGGTCGAGGGTCTGGCAAAGAACCAGGAGGTGCCCCGGCACGCGCTGGTCGAGCAGCTTGTGCACAAGGAGCACCTCTCCGAGCTGAGTTCCAAGCTCGAAAATCTGCACCCGGCCGACATCGCATACATCCTCGAGGCGCTGCCGCTGGAAGAGCGCCTGGTGGTGTGGGACCTCGTCAAGGCGGACAACGACGGAGAGATTCTGCTCGAGGTTTCCGATGCGGTGCGCGAATCGCTCATCGCGCGGATGGATCCCGATGAGCTGGTGGCCGCAGCCGAAACGCTGGAAGCCGACGAGCTGGCGGACCTCGCCGCCGATCTCCCCGCCGAGGTCATACAGGAAGTCGTTCAATCGCTTCCGGGCGACGAGCGCGAGCGGCTGCGCGCTGCGCTGTCGTATGCCGAAGGCACGGTAGGCGCCCTGATGGATTTCGAGACGGTGACGGTGCGTGAGGATGTCACGCTCGAGGCGGTGACACGATACCTGCGGCGCATGGACGAGCTGCCGGACCACACCGATCAGCTCTACGTCGTCGATCGAGAGCGGCGCCTGCGCGGGACGTTGCCCCTCGCGCGCCTGATCGTGTCCGACCTCGACGCGGAGGTAGCGAGCGTGATGGTGCCCGAGCGCGTGACCCTGCATCCGCTTGACCGCGCCGAAGACGCGGCGCGGGCATTCGAGCGCTACGATCTCGTGTCGGCACCCGTTGTGGACGGACGGGACCGGATCGTGGCGAGACTCACGGTCGACGCCGTGGTCGACTACATCCGCGAAGCAAACGCCGAATCACAGCTCGCCGAAGCCGGGCTGCGCGAAGAGGAAGATGTCTTCGCGCCGGTACTGAACAGCTTCAAGAACCGCTGGTCCTGGCTGGCGGTCAATCTTGTGACGGCGTTCATTGCGTCGCGCGTGATCAACGCTTTCGAGGGCTCGATCGCGAAGCTGGTTGCGCTCGCTGCCTTGATGCCGATCGTCGCGGGAATCGGCGGCAACTCGGGCAATCAGACCATCACGATGATCGTGCGGGCGATGGCGCTCGGCCAGATCCAGGCGCAATACTGGCCCAAGCTGCTCGCCAAGGAGTTGGGGGTCGCCATGATCAACGGATTCGTCTGGGGATCGCTCCTCGGCGTCATTGCGTACGTCCTGTACGGCAACGTCGGCTTGGGCGGCGTAATGGCCCTTGCGACGGTGCTGAATCTGATGCTGGCGGCGCTGATGGGGGTCTCGATTCCCTGGCTGCGCTCCCGGATCGGCAAGGACCCGGCTATCGGGTCCTCCGTGCTCATTACCGCCTGCACCGACTCAGGCGGCTTCTTCATTTTTCTCGGGCTCGCTACGCTGTTTCTGGTTTGATCTGCAGGGCGTCGGCCAGACTGCGAACCGCGTAAAGCTGGCGTTTGAGGGCGAAATCGAACAACCCCAGGCGCTCGGCAAGCAGGGCGTGGACGAAGCTCGAGGCGTCGGCAGGCGGCAACTCGAGCCGCGCGTCGGATTCACCTTTTTCCGTGACGATGAGCATTCCCTGCTTGCGCGCCAGGTGCATCATCGCGCCGTTCTCGCTCAGGCAGTGCATGAACAGGGCGCGGATGCCCCAGTTGCGCGCATGCGTGTGGCTGCGCGCGAGCAGCGCAGCCCCCGCCCCGCGTCCGCGCCATTCTTGCAGCACGGAGACGCCCAGCTCGGCGTGGCCGTCGCCCCGCGCGAGGTGCGCGGCGGCGACCAGCCGGAGATCGTCGTCGAAGACGCCGAACGCCGCGTCGCGCTCGAAGTCGATCCGCGTGACGTAACGGCTGATCGCCTCATCCGACAGCTGGATTCCGAACCGCAGGCGCCGGTCTTCGCCGTCGAGCGCCAGGAGATGACGCTCCAGCCCGCCGCGTTCGAGCCGGGACAATTCCAGGGTGACGATCTGCATATCAATGCGTAAGACAGCAAGCGTGCGGCAGGGTTCGCGCCGGAACCGTCAGCTTATGGCCGCGAACGCCGCTCGCGCGGCCGCAAGCGTCGCCTCGATCTCGGTGTCGCCGTGCGCCGCCGAGACGAAGCCAGCCTCATAGGCGGACGGCGCGAGATACACTCCGCGCTCGAGCATCGCGTGAAAGAACCGGTTGAAGCGATCCCGGTCGCATTGCATGACTTCGCTGAAGCTCGAGGGCGGCCGAGCGCGGAAGTAAAGCCCGAACATGCTGCCGATCGACTGCGCCGAGAACTCCACGTTCGCCTTCTTCGCTTCCTCCACCAGACCTTTGACAAGCGCCTGGGCCGTGGCCTCCACGCCGTGCTGGAAATCCGGCGCTTCCACCAGCGCAAGGGTGGCCAGACCGGCGGCTACCGCGACGGGATTGCCCGACAGCGTCCCCGCCTGGTAGACCGGTCCGAGCGGCGCGATGTGCTGCATGATTTCCCGTCGCCCGCCGAATGCGCCGACCGGCATCCCCCCTCCGATCACCTTGCCGAGCGTGGTGAGGTCCGGCCGGATGCCGAAGCGCTGCTGCGCGCCGCCACGGGCGACACGGAATCCGGTCATCACTTCGTCGAAAATCAGCACGGCGCCGTGGCGGCTGCACTCCTCTCGCAACGCTTCCAGGAAGCCGGGCGCAGGCAACACGAGGTTCATGTTGCCGGCCACCGGCTCGACGATTACCCCCGCGATTTCGGCGCCGCGTGCGGCGAACAGCTTGCGCACGCCGGCAATGTCGTTGTATTCGAGCACGACCGTGTGCGCCGCCGTCGAAGCCGGAACGCCGGCCGAGCTCGGATTGCCGAAGGTCAGCGCTCCCGAGCCCGCCTTGACCAGCAGGCTGTCGGCGTGCCCGTGGTAGCAGCCTTCAAACTTGACGATCGCCTCGCGCCCGCTGAAACCGCGTGCGAGCCGGATTGCCGTCATGGTGGCTTCGGTGCCCGACGATACGAGACGCACCATCTCGATCGAGGGGACGAGGCGGCAAATCGCTTCCGCGAGCTCGATCTCGCCGGCGGTCGGGGCGCCGAACGACAGCGCGTTCGCGGCAGCAGACTGGACAGCCTCGACCACCTTGGGGTGAGTATGACCGGCAACCATGGGACCCCACGAGCCGACGTAGTCGATATATCGATTGCCTTCTGCATCCCACAGGTAGGCGCCCGAGGCGCGCTCGAGGAACGGCGGCGTTCCGCCGACGGCGCGGAACGCGCGCACCGGCGAATTGACTCCGGCGGGAATGCGCTGCTGTGCGCGCTCGAAAAGGGATTCGTTCTTGCTCTTCATACGTTGGCGCTCGTGCGGTTGGCGAACAATTCGGTGAAAGCGCGCGCCCGCTCGCTGACATCGGGCGCGTCGAACAGGGCAGAAATCACGGCGATGCAATCCGCTCCGGCGCGGATGACTTCGGCGGCATTCGAGATCGTAATGCCGCCGATCGCCGCCAGCGGCACACCCAGCGCGCGCGCTTGCCGGAACAGCGAGAGCGGAGCGCGCACCGCCTCGGGCTTGGTTCGCGAGGGGAAGACGCTTCCGAACGCAACGTAATCCGCCCCCGCGGAGATCGCATGGCGCGCGCCTTCCAGATCGTCGTAGCAGGAGGCGCCGAGCAGGCGGGTGCCGATACGCGCGCGGGCGCTCGCCAGATCGCCGTCACCTCGCCCGAGGTGGACTCCGTCGGCGCCGGCTGCGAGCGCGAGCTCGATATCGTCGTTGACGATCAGCGGCACGCCGTAGCCGCGGCACAGTGCTGCCAAGGCTCGCGCCTCCGCCTCGCGCTGCCCCGAGGCGGCGCGCTTGTTGCGGTACTGCAGCGCCGCCCAGCCGCGCGGGGCGGAAGCCTGCAATGCGGCGCGCACACGTTCGAGCAGCCAGCCGCTGTCGTCGCTGTCGGGGGTGATCGCGTACAGCCCGGCAAGCCTCACGCTGCATCCTCTTCCGGGTCGGCGTCGACGCCCCGGGCCCAGAAAAAGCGGTCCGGCAGCAGCTGCCCCATGCCGGGGCGAAACCCTCCGGCCAGTGCCTGCCAGGTATATTCCTGTGCCTCGCGCACTGCTTCGGGGATGTCCAGTCCGTTTGCCAGCGCCGCGGCAATGGCCGAGGCAAGCGTGCAACCGGAGCCATGATAGCTCCCCGGCAGGCGCTGCCAGCGGTCTTCCCGCACGACGCCTTCGTGCCCGTAGAGTCTGTTGACGACATCGGCGGTTGCTTCGTGCGTACCGGTGACGAGAACGTATTCGCAGCCGAGCGCGAGCAACCGGTGCGCCGACTCCTCCAGCCCGGGCTCGTCGGCGTCCTCCTCATTTTCGGCCAGGCGTCGCGCCTCCATGCTGTTTGGCGTCACGATCGACGCTTGCGGTACCAGGAGCTCGCGCAGGGCGTCCACGAGGTCTTCGGTGGCAAGTACGTCGCCGCGCCCCGAAGCCAGAACCGGATCCAGGATGACCGGTACATCGGGATAGTCGGATACGATTTCCGCCACCGCGGTCACGTTTTCCGCCGACCCGAGCACCCCGAGCTTGAACGCGGCAACGGGCATGTCTTCCAGCAGTTTGCGGGCCTGATCGGCAACCCATTCGGCGTCGATCGCGAGCATGCCCTCCACTCCGCGCGTGTCCTGGACCGTGAGCGCGGTGACCACCGACAGGGGATGGCAGCCCATGCTCGCGAGCGTCAGAAGGTCCGCCTGCAGCCCGGCGCCACCGGTGGGGTCGGATGCAGCGAAGGTAAGCACGATCGGCGGAAGGGAGGGCATGCGGGGCTCGCGCCCCGCGAACAGGCGCGGCGCAAAGGCAATCCTGCAGAATACGCTAAGATTCGCGACGATTTTAGCCCACCCCGTGCGAGCCTCATGCCAGACGACAAGCCCTACCGAACTTGGATGTGCCTGATTTGCGGATATGTGTACGACGAGGCAGCCGGACTGCCCGACGAGGGGATCGCCCCCGGAACCCGTTGGGAAGACGTCCCGATGAACTGGACCTGTCCCGAGTGCGGGGCACGCAAGGAAGATTTCGAGATGGTCGAAATTTGAGCTTGCGTGATTTTTTGCGCGTGGCGCACTAAGAAATTCGCGGTACTCTTTGACTTTGCAAAGGTTTTCACGGTTCGGGGTGATCTAGGCCCCGGGCTTACTCTCGTCCGACGGGCGCATTGGGGGCTCCTGGGAGATGGACTCGGCGGAACTGGCCGGCGTAAAGGTCATGGTGATCGACGACTCGAACACCATACGCCGCAGCGCGGAAATTTTTCTTCGGCAGGCCGGATGCACCGTCATTCTCGCGGAGGACGGGTTCGACGCGCTCGCCAAGATCGCCGATCACCAGCCCGACGTGGTCCTGGTCGACATCATGATGCCGCGCCTGGACGGCTATCAGACCTGCGCGCTCATCAAGAAGAACACTAGATTCGCCTCGACCCCGGTCGTCATGCTCTCCTCCAAGGACGGGCTTTTCGATCGGGCTCGCGGCCGGATGGTCGGATCCGACGAGTACCTGACCAAGCCATTCACGAAGGAAAGCCTGATCGCCTCGGTCTCCGCGCACGCGGCGGCCCGCGCGGGCGCCGCACGCGCCGCGAACGACGGCGCAAATTGAAGGATGAGGGAGAACACACCATGCCCGTAAGGAAAATACTGGTTGCGGACGACTCGGCAACCGACCGCCAGTTCCTGCTCGAAAGCCTGTCGAAGCTCGGCTACCAGGTCGTGCTGGCGGACAGCGGCGAGCAGGCCATCAGCAAAGCGCGCGCGGAGCTTCCGGACCTGGTGATCATGGACGTGGTCATGCCCGGAACGAACGGCTTTCAGGCGACGCGCCAGATCGCGCGCGATGAGGCCACCAAGCACATCCCGATCATCATGTGCACCTCGAAATCCCAGGAAACCGATCGCATCTGGGGGCTTCGGCAGGGGGCCAAGGATTACGTGGTGAAGCCCGTCGACGTGAACGAGCTCGCGACCAAGATCGCGGCGCTGGGCTGACCACGTGTCCAAGCGCGCGAGTCTGCGGGAATTCCAAGAGGGCCTGGCGAGCCGGCTGAAGGCGGCGGCCGGGGAGTCGGCGCCGAGCGCGCGACTGTCCTTCGAGGCCGGAGACAGCCGCTGGCTGCTGCGGCTGGAGAGCTCGGGGGAGGTGCTTACGGTGCCGGAGATTTCGCGCGTGCCGCTCACCCGAAACTGGTTTCTCGGCGTTGCCAACGTTCGCGGCGTCCTGTTCGGTGTATCGGACTTCGCCGCCTTTCTGGGCGGCGCGGCGACCGCGAGCGGAGCAGATAGCCGGCTGCTGCTCATTGGCCAGCCCCGGGGCGTCAATATTGCACTGCTGGTGACGCGGCTCGCCGGCCTGCGAAATCTGGGCGAGCTCGAGGCGCTGACGGATGGAAACGAAATCTCGACGTGGGCGACCGGTGCGTGGCGCGATGGCGAGGGTCGAATCTGGCACGAGCTCGACAGCGCCAAGCTGCTCGCGCATCGCGACTTCCTTGACGTCGCGCTGCACTAAGCGCGGCACGACGGAGGATATATGGCTCTAAAACTCGCATTTCCGCGCTCGTCTGCGAACCGCAGGCGCCCGCTGACCATCCTGCTGCCGCTATTCCTGGTCCTGCTCGTCGCCACGGCGTTCTTCGTATGGGACAACTACCGCACTTCGAAATACGGCGCGCAATACATTGCCGACTCGGGACAACTGCGCATGCTGTCTCAGCGCCTTGGAAAAGCATCCCTGCAGGGCTTGCTCGGAAACCCGGAGGCGTTCAGGGAGGTTCGATCCAGCCGCGACGCGTTCGCCGAGATCCTGCAGCGCCTGCAGAACGGCGGCACGGTTCGCGGCGTCACGGTGCCGCCTAGCCCCGAGCGCGCACGCCAGGCGCTGCAGAGGCTGGTTCAGCAATGGCAAGGCACGCAGCGCAACTCGGATATCCTGCTGCGTGACCGCGCCAACCTGATCGGCCTCGGCAAGGCGGTGGCGCGAGTCAACGAGACGAACCCCCAGCTGCTCGACCTCGCGGAACAGGTGCAGACGCGGGAACTCGGGTCGGGAGCGTCCACGAGGGAAATTTCCGCGGCGAGCGAGCTCGTCATGCTGACGCAGCGGCTGGCCAAGAATGCCAACGCGCTGCTCGCGGGTGAGACGATCGATCCCGAGGTGGCGTTCCTGCTCGGCAAGGACACCAACGTATTCCGAGCCACCCTCGAGGGGCTTCGCAAGGGCAGCGCGGTATTGAGGCTGCCCGCAGCGCGCGATCCGGACACCGCGAGGAAGCTGGACGAGCTCGGGCTAGCGTTCAAGGGCTATCGCGACGCGGTGGCCTCGATTCTCGGCAACATGCAGCGTCTGGTGGCGGCAAAGCGCGCGGCGCATGCCATCTACAGCGATTCCGAGACACTCCTGACGGCCACGGAGCGCCTTGCCGACGAGTATGCGGCGAATCTCGCCGGGGATAAGACGATCTATCTCATCGCGGCGCTGGTGGTGGCGATGGTGATCGTGCTCGCGCTGATGGCCTATGCGTTCGTCCAGGAAGAGCGGCTGCGCCGAGAGCTGGCGGAGAACCAGGAGGCGACCGTCAAGCGCCAGAACGACCTGAACCAGGAGGCCATTCTTCGCCTGATGAACGAGATGCAGACCTTCGCCGAGGGTGACCTCACGGTCCACGCGACGGTGACGGAGGACATTACGGGCGCGATCGCCGATTCGGTGAATTTCGCGATCGAGGAATTGCGTACGCTCGTTGGCCGAATCAACACGGCCGTTGCCCAGGTGACGACGGCGACCGAATCTGCGCAGCATACGTCCACCCAGCTCCTCGCCGCCGCGGAGCGCCAATCGCAGGAAATCCGGAATACGGGTACGCAGGTGCTGGGCATGGCGCGAGCGATCAACCAGGTCTCCGCTAGCGCGACGGAGTCGGCGAATGTCGCGCGGGCCTCGCTGGCTGCAGCGGAAAAAGGCCAGCAGGCGGTGCACAACGCGATATCAGGCATGAACGAGATCCGCGACCAGATTCAGGAGACGGCAAAACGGATCAAGCGGCTCGGTGAATCGTCCCAGGAGATCGGCGAGATCGTCGAGTTGATTTCGGACATTACCGAGCAGACAAACGTCCTCGCCTTGAACGCCGCGATTCAGGCAGCCTCGGCGGGCGAGGCGGGCCGCGGCTTTACGGTGGTGGCGGAAGAAGTGCAGCGCCTCGCCGAGCGTTCGGGCGAGGCAACCAAGCAAATCGGCGCAATCGTGAAGACAATTCAGACCGACACGCAGGACGCGGTCAGCGCGATGGAAAAGAGCACTCAGGGCGTGGTCGAAGGCGCCAGGCTGTCAGACGCGGCCGGTCAGGCGCTGACCGAAATCGGCACCGTCTCGCGCAACCTCGCGGCACTGATCGAGAACATTTCGCGCACCACGCAGAGCCAGGCCAAGGCCGCCGGCGCGGTCGCGGTGAGCATGCGCAACATTCTGGGCATCACTGAGCAAACGACGGAGGGAACCAAGCGCACGGCGGCTTCAGTAGGGCAGATCGCGGGCCTTGCACGCGGGCTGAGCGGCTCGGTCGCCAACTTCAAGCTCTGAGCCTGGAAGGATCAGCGTCCCGACACGATGAGCGCCGCGTTCGACATAGGTCCGCTGGGCTGGGTCAAGAGCGAGATCGATTCTTCGCTCGAAAGGGCTCGCGCGGCCCTTGAGGCGTACCGCGGCAACCCGGAGGCGCGCTCCGAGCTGAAGACCTGCGAGGGCCATCTACACCAGGCGAGCGGCGCGGTGCAAATCGTCGGCCTCGAAGGCGTGACGAGATTTTTCGAGCAGACCGAAGCCCTGCTCGCGGATCTGCAGGCCGGCAAGGTGGGCAGCGACGCGCGCGCGCTGGAAACGCTGGAGCGCGCGATCGGGACGATCGGCAAATACCTCTCCGATCTGCTCGACGGCGCACTAGACCAGCCGCTGCGAATGTTTCCGGCCTACCGGGCCCTGGCGGAAGCGCGCGGCGCGCCGCCTCCCTCCGAGGCCGAGTTGTATTTTCCCGATCTTTCGCTCGCACCGCCGCCGCGCGACCGCCCTGCGCAGCGGTTACAGCGCGAAGATTCCGACGCGCATCTGCGCGCGCAGCGCATTCGTTTCCAGCGGGGGTTCGTAAAATGGCTGCGCGACACCCGCGATCGCGCCGCGCTCGGCGAGATGTTGGCCGCGGTCGACGCAGTCGAAGACACCCAGGCACTTCCCGCGCAACGAGCGTTCTGGTGGACCGCCGGCGCATTGATCGACGCACTCGCGCACGGCGAGCTCGAGCCGGAGCCCGAGTTGCGCCAGTTGGCGGCGCGCATCGAGCAGCAGCTGCGCCGCATGCTCGACGGCGCCTCGCCGTCGGTCGCCGAGCAGTTGCAGCGCGAAGTGCTCTACTGGCTGGCGCGCACCGGCACCGTCGGAGAGCACGCCGAAGCCTCGAGCCCCCGGGCCCGCGCGGCGCGGCAGGCATACCGGCTCGACGGAAGCCTGCCGACGGAGCCGGCCTCGGAGGCGGATATCTCCCAGCGTATGCCGCTCGCTTCGGCGCTGCGCGATGCCATCGGGCACGCAAAGGATGCCTGGCACAAGCACATTGCCGGCGTAGACAGCGCGCTCGCGGCATTTTCCGAATATGCCGCCACGATCGCGGACCGGGGCGGGCGCCTCGGCAACGACGATCTGGCGAGAATCACGCGCGAGATCGCTCGGGTCGCCGCTCATCTGGAGGCGGGGCCGAAACAGCTGTCCGACGCGGCCGCGATGGAAGTGGCGACCGCCCTGCTGGTGGCGGAAAACGCGGCGGAGCACTACCGTCAGCTGCCGTCCGATTTCTCTCGGCAGGTCGAAGTCATGCTGGCACGGCTGTCGGCGGCGGTATTCGGGGCGCAGGTGGCAGGCGAGCTGCCGGATGCGGACTTGATAGACGAAATGACCCTGCGCGCGCAGGAGAAGCTCGCGCTCGGCAGCGCGATCGTGGAGATGCAGGCCAACCTGCATCGCATCGAGCAGGCACTCGATGTCTACTTTCGCGATCCGACGCGTGCCGGAGAGCTCGCGGCCCTGGAGCCCCTCATCCATCAGGTCTCCGGCGCGCTCAGGGTGCTCGGCGAGGAAGAGGCCCGAGGCGCTCTGGAGCGCAGCGCCGAGCGGATACGCACTTTTGCCGAAGCGAAGGCTCGCCCCCCGCTCGAGCAGTTCGAGGAGGTGGCGCAGGTTCTTTCGGGCCTCGGCTTCTATCTCGATGCGCTGCGCCACGGCAAGGCCGATTTCGCCGCAGCCATGCGGCCAGTCGGCGCGGCGCAGGCGCCCGCGGCGCCCAGCGTCGAGAAGGAGCTGCGGCAAAAGCGGCAGGATTCGCAGGCGCTGTTTGCGGCCCTGCAGGAGGCGCCGCAGGACGAGGGGCTGAAGACAAGATTGAGGGGCACGCTGGCCGAAATCGGCGATGACGCGAAACTGGTGGCCGACACCACGCTGGAATCGCATGCGCGCGACGCTCTGTCGCAGCTCGAGGCGCCCGAAAGCCCGGATCGCGAGGGGGCACTGGCGAGAAGCATCGTGCAGCTCGCGCCCTCCTCCGAAACCGCGTCGCCCGAAACGCAGCGGCTGGTCGAGGCGAGCAGTGAAGCATTCGATCAGGAGCTGCTCGGGATCTTTCTCGAAGAGGCACAGGAAGTGCTTGCCGCGATCGCGGAGAATCTCGCGGCGAGTCGTGCCCGACCCAGTGCGATGCCCCAGCTTGCGGCCATCCGGCGCGGCTTTCATACCCTGAAGGGCAGCGGCCGCATGGTAGGCCTGACGGCATTGGGCGAGGCCGCCCTGGCAGCCGAAAAACTGCTCAGTCTTTGGCTGCAGGAAGAGCGCGCGGCGACGCCCGGACTGCACGAAGTCATCGAACTCGCGCGCACGACATTTGACGATTGGGTCGGCCGCCTGAGCAGGGGCGAGCCGCAGCCCGACGCTGGCGCGCTGCGGTCTGCCATCGAAAGCCTTGAAGGCCGGGATGCGATGGCCGCCGATGCGCAAGCCCCGGCCGTCCAGCCGGCCGAGACCCCGTCCCCCGGCGCGACCGACGAGCCGACGCCTGCGCAATCCGATGCGGTGGCGGTCGGCACCGCAACGCTTTCACCCTCGCTGTACGCGGTATTCGTGAACGAGGCCCAGCAGCACCTGGAAACGCTGGAGCGCGAGATCGCTGCGGTCGCCGCGTCCGGATCGGTGCAGGACGATCTTGTGCGTGCGGCGCATACGCTGGCCGGCATTTGCGGGACCGTGCAACTCGACTCGATGCACACGCTCGGCTACGCGCTGGAGGGGGCGTTGCTGCGGCTTCGCAGCCGAGGGACGAAGGCCGAGTCCGCCGAGATCGCCCTGCTTGCGCGCAGCGTGGCCGCGCTGCGCGAGATGCATACCCAGGTTGGCGCACGCAGCGCACCCGCCGCGCGGGACGACCTCGCGCGGGAGCTCGATACCCTGCCCGGGCGCGCCGAACCGATCGTGGTGCCGCCCGGCGAGGGGCCAGCCGAGCGCAGGCGTCGCCGTGCCGAGGACGACGTCGATGCGCAGCTGCTGCCGCTGTTTCTCGAGGAGGCCGTGGAGCTCGTGCCGCAGGCGGGAGAGCTGCTGCGAGCGTGGCGCAAGGATCCGGACGCGCTCGATCACGCGACGGCGCTGCAGCGGGCGCTTCACACGCTCAAAGGCAGTGCCCGCATGGCCGGGGTGATGAGCATCGGGGAACTGACGCATGACATGGAGGCGCGGGTCGAAGAGGCCGCGTCGCGGGAACGGGTCTCTCTCCACCTGCTCGACGAGCTCGATGCCGCGTTCGACCGCGTCGGCGTGCTGCTCGAAGGCCTGCAGAAGGAATCATCCGGCCGGCCCGGGGCGGCCCGGCGCGAGACAGCGCCCAAGCAGGGGGCGTCGCGCGGCCTGCTGCGCGTGCGCTCGGAAGTCCTGGATAAGCTGGTCAACGAGGCCGGCGAAGTTGCGATTGCGCGCTCGCGGATCGAAGTGGAAATGCGGGTGCTGAAGACGGCGATGGCTGATCTGACCGAAAACGTGCTGCGCCTGCGCGCGCAGTTGCGCGAAATCGAAATTCACGCCGAATCGCAGATGCAAGCGCGCGAGCGCGAGGCCGAGGAGGCCGCACGCGAGTTCGATCCGCTGGAATTCGATCGCTTCACCCGGTTCCAGGAGCTGACGCGCATGATGGCCGAAAGCGTGAACGACGTTTCGACAGTCCAGCAGAGCCTGACGCGGATGGTCGATGACACCGACGCCGCTCTGTCGGCGCAGGCCAGGCTGAATCGCGAGCTGCAGCAGGACCTGATGCGCGTGCGCATGGTCCCGTTCGGAACTCTCGCCGAGCGGCTGCACAGACTGGTTCGCCAGACCGCAAAGGAGCTCGGCAAGCGCGCGAGGCTCGAACTTCAGGGCGCCGGCGTCGAACTCGACCGGTCGGTGCTGGAGCGCATCACGGGCCCCCTCGAGCACCTGCTGCGCAACTCTTTGACGCACGGAATCGAAGCCGCCGCCGAGCGCCTCGCTGCGGGCAAGCCGGAGGCGGGGGAGATCCGCCTCGACGCGCGCCAGGAGGGCAACGAGGTCGTACTGACCTTGAGCGACGATGGCGCCGGTCTGGATCTGCAGAAGATCCGCGACACGGCGCAGCGTCGCGGGCTGCTCGATGCGCCCGAGCAGATCACCGAGGCCCGGCTTGCCGAGCTCATCTTCATCCCGGGTTTCTCGACCGCCGAAGAGGTTACCGAAATTGCCGGTCGCGGCGTGGGAATGGACGTGGTGAAGGACGAGGTCAGCGGACTGGGAGGCCGTATCGAGCTCGAATCGGCGCCGCAACGCGGCGCCAAGTTCACGATCCGCCTGCCGCTCACGACGGCAGTGACGCAGGCGGTTCTGGTCAGGGCGGGCATGCGCATCTGCGCGCTGCCAGCCGTGATGATCGAGCAGGTGCAGCAGCTGCGCCAAGATCAGCTCGCGCAGGTGCGTGCCGCCGGGCATGTCGAATGGGCGGGACGGCACTATCCCTACGCGGAATTGCACCAGTTGCTTGGAGAGTCGGCCGCCGAGGACGACGCCGCGCGCCGCTACTCGCCCGTACTATTGCTGCGCTCCGGCGCCGAGGCGGCCGCGGTGCTGGTGGACGAGATGATCGGCAATCAGGAAGTCGTGGTGAAGAATCTCGGGCCGCAACTCGCCCGCGTTCCGGGGGTCGGCGGGGTGACGGTTCTCGGCAGCGGCGAGATCGTGCTGATCCTGAATCCCGTCGCGCTGTTGCAGCAGCCGCGGCCGGAGAAGAGGGAAATTTCAACGCCGCCCGCCGCGCCGGCAGAGGCGCGGATCAGGGTCATGGTGGTCGACGACTCGCTCACCGTTCGCAAGATTACCGGCAGGCTCCTCGAGCGCGAAGGCTACCAGGTGCTGGCCGCCAAGGACGGAGTCGAGGCGCTCGAGCAGCTCTCCGATGTCGTGCCCGACGTGATGCTGGTCGACATCGAAATGCCGCGCATGGACGGATTCGATCTGACGCGCAATGTGCGCGCCGACCCGCGCCTGAAATCCGTTCCAATCATCATGATTACCTCGCGCACCGCCGACAAGCACCGCGCCTATGCGCAGGAAGTCGGCGCAAATGTGTTTCTGGGCAAGCCCTACCAGGAGGATCAGCTCCTGGCGCACATCGCCAGCTTCGTCGGCCGCTGACGGGGCTCAATCTCGCCTGATCCTCCCGTAGCGCGCGAGGGTGCGCTTGCGGGCCTCGGCGTGATCCACCACCGGCAGCGGGTAGTCGCCGCCCGGCACGCAGCAGGAGGCGCGCTGGGCAGCCTCGTCCATCGTCCACGGCGCGTGGACGTACTGATCAGGCACGCGCGCCAGTTCCGGCACGTAGCGGCGGATGAATCGGCCATCCGGGTCGAATTTGCGCGACTGCGTGACGGGGTTGAAGATGCGAAACCAGGGTTGCGCGTCGCATCCGGTCGACGCCGCCCACTGCCAGCCGCCGTTATTGGCCGCCAAGTCGTAGTCGTTCAGTTTCGTGGCGAAATAGCGCTCGCCCCGGCGCCAGTCGATGCCGAGGTCCTTGACGAGAAAAGACGCCGTGACCATGCGCAAGCGGTTGTGCATGAAGCCCGTCTGCTCCAGCTGCCGCATCCCGGCGTCGACCAGCGGATAGCCGGTGCGTCCGTCGCACCAGGCCTGCCATTCTGCCTCGGCGTCGTCGAACTGCAGCCGATCGAACTCGCGCCGGAACGCATGTTCGACCACGTCGGGACGGCTTGCGAGGACCATGAAGAAGAACTCTCGCCAGACGAGCTCGGAAAGCCACACCCCGGCGCCGGCGCCGCCGTGCTTGCGCGCATAGCCGACCAGCTCCCTGATCGAAACGGTGCCGAAGCGCAGGTGGACGGAGAGGGAGGAGGTCGCGTTCAGCGCGGGATAGTCGCGCTCCTCGGCATAGCGGTCGATCCGTCGCCGAAAGCCGGCCAGGGCCTTGGCCGCGCCCGAGGCGCCGGGCGAGATCCCGAGCGCGCCGAGATCGGTGCGCGCGAATCCGAGGTCCTCCAGCCCCGGCATGGCGGTTTCGCCCGCCGCCACCAGGCGCCCTGCGTGGGGCGCGGTGCGCAGCGGTGCGAAGTCGCGCGGCGACAGCCGGGCGAGCCAGGCGGTTCGATAGGGCGTGAAGACCGAGAAATCCCCGCCCGCGCGGGTGCGGACTTCGTCGCGCTCGAACACCACCTGGTCCTTGCGCGTGCGAAAGTCGATTCCCGCCTCCTCGAGCCGGCGCGCCACGTCGGCGTCGCGTGCAAGCGCCTCAGGCTCATAGTCCCGGTTGGCGTAGACCGCGCCCACGCCGAGCCGCGCGGCCAGGCGCGGCACTTCGTCGCGGGCCCGCCCATGCACGACCCACAGTCCGCCTCCCATCGCCCCGAGCGTCTGTTTCAGCTCCCGTACGCTCTCCCAGATGAATTCAACGCGGCGGTCGCCGGGTGACGACAGTCGATCCAGGATCTCGCGGTCGAACACGAATACGCAGTGGACGGCAGCGTGCTCCGAGAGCGCCGAATGCAGTGCAGCATGATCCTCGGCGCGCAGGTCGCGACGGAACCACACCAAGGCAGCGGAGGCTGGAGCCATGGCCGAAAAAGGTATCTTGAGGAGGGGTGAAACGCTAAAATAGCGGCAAGCGTGACCTCGATCAATCTAACGAACCATTTCCTGATCGCCATGCCCAACATGGCCGATCCGTATTTTGCGAGAACGCTGACCTACGTCTGCGAGCACAACGACCAGGGCGCGCTCGGCGTAGTCGTGAATCGGCCGATCGACATGACCCTGCAGGCGCTTTTCGAGCGTCTTTCACTGTCGCTGCAAGACAGTGAACTGGCGGATGCGCCGATCTTCTTCGGCGGCCCGGTCCAGACCGATCGCGGGTTCGTGCTGCACGCGCCGCCCGGAAGCTGGCAATCGACGCTCAAGGTGCGTGAAGCGATCGGTCTGACGACGTCAAAAGATATCCTCGAAGCGGTAGGCCGCGGCGAGGGTCCGGGAAAGCTGCTGGTGACCCTGGGTTACGCCGGATGGTCGCCCGGCCAACTCGAGCACGAGCTGTCGCAGAATGCCTGGCTGACGGTCGAGGCAAGAGACGCCATCATTTTCGACACCCCGGTTGAGGAGCGGTTGCCGGCCGCGATGGAGCTGCTCGGCATCGACTTCGGCCGTTTGCAGGACGAAGCGGGCCATGCCTGAGCGGCAAGCGACCCGCCCGGCCACCGTCCAAGTCACTTCTCCTTCGTCTCCGCCGCTCAGCGGCACCGTGCTCGCCTTCGACTACGGCGACCGGCGCACCGGCGTCGCAGTGGGGGATGCCCGGCTGCGCACTGCGCATCCGCTGCCGGCCATTGCGGCTACGGGCGCGCCTCGCATTGCGGCGATCGCCAAGCTGGTCCAGGAATGGCAGCCCGAGCGACTGGTCGTCGGATTGCCGCTGGGAACCGACGGCGGGGCGCACCGTCTGGCGCGCAAGGTGGAACGCTTCGCGCGCGAGCTCGAGCTGACATTCCATCTGAGCGTTGCGCAGGTCGATGAGCGGTACACTTCGGCCGAGGCCGAATCCCGCATGCGCGAGGCCTTCGGCGCGCGCCGCGCGGCGCGGGCCTCGCGGGCGCGCAAACTCGACTCCTACGCCGCGCAATTGATCCTGCAGCAATATTTCGATGAGCCCACCACTGCCTGACGCCGAGAAGCTTTGCGCGCAGCTCGTTGCCGAGCTCAAGCCGGCGCTGACGCCGGGAACCGCCATGATCGGCCTCTATACCGGAGGCGTGTGGCTCGCCGAGAGACTGCACGCCGCGCTCGGAATCGCCGAGCCGCTCGGCACCATGGACATCGCGTTCTACCGCGACGACTACCATCAGCAGGGCCTCGCGCGCGATCCCAAGCGAACACAGATCCCGTTTTCGGTCGAGGGCCGCGACCTGTTGCTGGTCGACGATGTGCTTTACACCGGCCGCACCGTGCGCGCGGCGATGAACGAGCTGTTCGACTACGGCCGCCCGGCCAGCATTTCGCTGGTGGTGCTGGCGGATCGCGGAGGCAGGGAATTGCCGATTTGCGCGCAGTTCTGCGGCAGCAGGGTGGAGGTGCCGGCGGGAATGCGCCTGCGCCTGCTGCGCCACGACAGCGGCCTGCTAGAGCTCGAGCTTCAGCATGCAGAGTAATCCGCAATTGAACGCCAACGGAGAGCTGCGCCACCTGCTCTCGATCGAAGGACTGCCGCGCGAGGTGCTGCTTGGCATTCTGGATACCGCGGCGTCGTTCGTCGGCGTCACCGAGCGCGAGGTGAAGAAGGTGCCGCTGCTGCGCGGCAAAAGCGTTTTCAATCTGTTCTTCGAGCCATCTACCCGCACCCGCACGACCTTCGAGATCGCGGCCAAGCGGCTGTCGGCGGATGTCATCAATCTGAACGTCGCGGCCAGCTCGCAAACCAAGGGCGAGTCGCTGCTCGATACGGTGTCCAACCTTTCCGCGATGCAGGCGGACCTGTTCGTCGTCCGGCACGGTTCTTCTGGCGCGCCGTTCCTGATCGCCCAGCACGTCAAGCCGCACGAGCACGTGGTCAATGCGGGCGACGGCCGGCATGCCCATCCGACGCAGGGCCTGCTAGACCTGTACACCATTCGCCACTACAAGCAGGACTTCACCCGCCTGCGCGTGGCGGTCGTGGGCGACATCCTGCATTCGCGCGTCGCGCGCTCGCTGATCCACGGGCTGACCACCCTCGGCACGCCGGAAGTTCGGGTCATCGGTCCGCGCACGCTGATGCCGACGGGCGTCGAGGCGCTGGGGGTGAAAGTATTCAACAAGATGGAGGAAGGGCTGCAAGACGTCGACGTGGTGGTGATGCTCAGGTTGCAGAACGAGCGCATGCGCGGGGCGCTGCTGCCCAGCGCGCAGGAGTTTTTCAAGCACTACGGCCTCACTGCGCAAAAACTCGCGCTTGCCAAGCCGGACGCGATCGTCATGCATCCCGGGCCGATGAACCGCGGCGTCGAGATAGATTCGACCGTTGCCGACGGACCGCACTCCGTGATCCTGCCCCAGGTCACCTTCGGCATCGCGGTGCGGATGGCGGTCATGTCGATCGTGGCGGGAAACTGATGAAGATCCTGATCCGAAACGGGCGCGTAATCGATCCGGCCAGCGGCCGCGATGCGGTCGGCGATCTGGCGATCGCCGACGGGCGGATGTGCGAAGCCCTGTCCGGAAAAGCGGACCGGGTCATCGACGCGACGGGCCTGGTGGTCGCGCCCGGCCTGATCGACATCGCCGTGCGCCTTCGGGAGCCGGGCTACGAATACAAGGCTACGCTCGAATCCGAGATGGACGCCGCGGTGGCGGGGGGCGTGACCAGCCTTGCCTGCCCGCCCGACACCGATCCGCCGCTCGATGAGCCCGGCCTGGTGGACATGCTGCGCCGGCGCGCGAAGGTCCTGTCTCGCGCGCGCGTCTATCCGGTCGGCGCGCTCACGGTGAAGCTCGCCGGCGAGCGCCTGACCGAGATGGCGGAGCTGGCGGAAGCGGGTTGCGTCGCGTTTTCCCAGGCCAACGAACCGCTCTCGGACACCCAGCTGACGTGGCGGGCGATGCAATACGCGGCGACTTTCGGATTCCCGGTCTGGCTGCGGGCGGAGGATCACTGGCTGGCGCGGGGCGGCGTCGCGCACGACGGAGACCTTGCGACGCGCCTCGGGCTCCCGGGCATTCCCGTCTTCGCCGAAACGATCGCGCTTGGCGTCCTGCTCGAGCTCGTACGCGCGACGGGAACCCAATTGCATCTTTGCAGGCTTTCGAGTGCTGGCGCGGTGGACATGGTGCGCAAGGCGAAGCTCGAGGGGCTGCCCGTGAGCTGCGACGTCGGCATCCATCACCTGCACCTTTGCGAGCTGGATCTGGGCTACTTCGATTCCCACTGCCGGCTGGTGCCGCCGCTCAGGGGGCAGCGCGACCGCGATGCGCTCGCCGCAGGCCTTGCCGACGGCACCATAGACTGCGTCTGTTCCGACCATACGCCGGTCGACGAAGACCACAAGCAGATGCCCTTCTCGGAAGCCGAGGCCGGCGCCACGGGACTCGAGCTCCTCTTGCCGCTCACCCTGAAATGGGGTGCACAGCAGAAGCTTCCGCTGGCCAAGGTGCTTGCCCGGATCACCAGCGAGCCGGCGCGCATCCTCGGCGTGCATTCCGGAAGGCTGCAGCCGGGCGCCCCGGCCGATGTCGTCGTCTTCGATCCCGAGGCTGCCTGGCGGGTATCCCCGGAGGCGCTGCGCAGCCAGGGCAAGAACACTCCATACCTGGGCTACGAGCTCGCCGGGCGGGTGCGCTACACCCTTGTTGCCGGGAACGTGGTGTTCGAGCAGGCATGAGCTGCCGGGCCGCGGCCGCGCTGCTCGCCGCGCTTATCCTGGCGGCGTGCAGCACCACCCCTCCGCGCGGCGGGGCGTACTACAAGGACGACGGTCCGGGCGCCAATCCGCCGCCGAACCTGGACCGGATTGCCGATGCCAGGCCGCGCCTCGATCCGCTCAACGGCGCCGCCAACCGGCCCTACGTGGTGTTCGGCAAGCGGTATGCGCCGCTTACGTCTCTGCGGCCGTTCCACCAGCGCGGAATCGCAACCTGGTACGGCCGCCGCTTCAACGGCAAGCTCACTTCCAGCGGCGAGCGCTACGACATGTACGCAATGACGGCTGCGCACAAGGTGCTTCCGATCCCGAGCTACGCGCGCGTCACCAACCTGCGTAACGGGCGCAGCGTGGTGGTGCGCATCAACGACCGCGGGCCGTTTCATTCCGGGCGCATCATCGATCTTTCGTACGCGGCTGCGAACAAGCTCGGTTACATCGGCGCGGGCAGCGCCATGGTGGAGGTCGACAGCATCATTCCAGGCACGGAGGCGGCATCCGGCTCCGGCTCGCAAGCCGCATCGAGTCCGGAACCTGCGCCGGCCCCGCAGCCGGAAGCGGCGGAACCGGCCGGCGTCTACCTTCAGCTCGGCGCCTTCTCCGAGCGCGCGAGTGCCGAAAGCTTCCGTGTCAGCCTCTACCGCAGGCTGACCTGGCTTTCGCAGGCGATCCGCGTGCTGGCAGGCGGCGGGCTGTACAAGCTGCATCTGGGACCGTACGGCAGCGTGGACCAGGCGCGCAGCATCGCCCAACGTATTGAAAGTGAGCTGAACTTCAAGCCCGTGTTCGTTGTCCGATAGCGGGTCTGCCGCGTCGCGCTCCTAACCTATAATCCGCCGCTTTTGGCAAGGTATCTCATGCTCCGTACGCTCATCGCAGTAGTCCTGTTCGGTTTTTCCGCCCTCGCCGCTGCCAGCATGCCGCAGCCGCCGAACCTGGTCGGCCACGCATGGCTGGTCGCGGACCTCTCGAGCGGCCAGATTCTCGCCTCCCACAACGCCGACGAGCGCTTCGAGCCGGCGTCGCTCACCAAGATGATGACCGCCTACCTGGTGTTCACGGCGCTGCACGAGAAGAGGCTGTCGCTCGAGCAGCAGGTTCCGGTATCCGTGCGCGCCTGGCGCACCCCCGGCTCGCGCATGTTCATCGAGCCGGGCAAGCCGGTCACGGTCGATCAACTTATCCAGGGCATGGAAGTGCAGTCGGGTAACGATGCCTGCATGGCGCTGGCCGAGGCCGTAGCGGGCTCCGAGGACGTCTTCGTGCAGATGATGAATCGCGAGGCGAAGCGGCTCGGCATGAAGAACACTCACTTCATGAATCCCACGGGGCTCCCCAATCCGCAGCACTACAGCACCGCGCACGACATCTATCTGCTCGCGTCCGCCATCATTCGCAAATTTCCCGCCGAGTACGCGAGGTACTACTCGGAGAAACAGTTCACCTACAACCACATCACGCAGCGCAACCGCAACCGGCTGTTGTGGCTCGACCCCAGCGTCGACGGCGTGAAGACCGGGCACACCGAGGCCGCAGGATACTGCCTGGTGGCGTCGTCCAAGCATGGACCCCGGCGGCTGCTTTCGGTGCTGCTGGGAGCGACATCCGACGAGATGCGCGCGGACGAGTCGCTCAAGCTGCTCAACTGGGGCTACCAGTTCTTTGACAGCGTGAAGCTCTACGACAAGGAGCAGGCCGTAAAATCCCTCAGGGTCTGGAAGGGCAATGCCGACACCGTGAAGGTCGGCTTCAATCGCCCGATCATAGTGAGCGTGCCCAAGGGCGATGCGGACAAGCTCAAGGCGAGCCTGGTGGCGCAGCAGCCGCTGCTGGCGCCGATCGCGCGCGGACAACGTGTTGGCGAGTTGCGCCTCACCCTGGACGGGCAATCCATGGGCGAATACTCCTTGCGAGCGCTCGAGCCGGTCGGCGTGGCGGGGATCTTCGGCAGGGCCTGGGATACACTGCGCCTGTGGCTGAAGTGAAAGAGGGCGCGATGGTCTACTTGAACGGCAGGTTCCTGCCCGTCGAGCAGGCGGTGGTCCCGGTACTGGACCGCGGATTCATATTCGGCGACGGCGTGTACGAGCTGGTGCCGGTTTACTCGCGCGTCCCGTTCAGGATAGACGAGCATCTTCGCCGCCTCGAGCGCAGTCTGCGCGAGGTCCGGATCAGAAATCCATACTCGTCGCCGGAGTGGAAGGACATCATCGCCCGCCTGATCGCGGAACAGGAATTCGACGACCAGGGAATCTACCTGCAGGTGACGCGCGGCGTCGCGAAGCGCGACCACGCGTTTCCCGAGAACGCCGAGCCGACGGTATTCATCATGTCGAATCCGCTCGTCAACCCCTCGCCTGAGCTGGTCGGAAAGGGCGCGTCGGCCGTGAGCGCTGTCGATAACCGCTGGCTGCGCTGCGACATCAAGTCGATCTCCCTCATCGGCAATTGCCTGTTGCGCCAGATCTCGGCCGATGCGGGCGCTGCCGAGACGATCATGTTCCGCGACGGCAAGTTGACCGAGGCTTCTGCTTCCAACGTGTTTATCGTCAAGGACGGCGTCATTCGCGGGCCGGCGAAGTCCAACCTCATCCTCCCCGGGATCACCTACGACGTAGTCGTCGAACTCGCACGGTCGGCGGAGATCCCGCTCGAGCTGCGCGACGTCGGCGAGGCGGAGGTGCGGGCCGCCGACGAGGTGTGGGTCACCTCGTCCTCGAAAGAGGTGCTGGCCATCACGCAGCTCGACGGCAAGCCGGTCGGGGACGGCAGGCCGGGACCCGTGTTCCGCCGCATGTACCAGCTGTACCAGGAGTTCAAGCAGCGGGTCATGCGCGCCGGCGCCCCGAAAGTAGCAGCGTAGGGGTCGCGCGATGGACGAAGTGCGCGAATCCGCGCTCACCTATCCCTGCGAATTTCCGATCAAGGTAATGGGCCGGCGCGAAGGCGGTTTCGCGCAGGAAGTGATGCAGATCGTTCTCAGGCACGCGCCCGATTTCGAGCCGGCAAGCATCGAGATGCGGCCCAGCCGGCAGGGCAAGTATCTCGGGCTTACGCTGGTCATCCAGGCGCGCTCGCGGGAGCAGCTCGACGCCCTGTATCGCGAGCTGTGCGACCATCCCGCGGTGGTGATGGTGCTGTGACGGCGTCCGTCCTCGCACCTGCGATCCGCGTCCGGCGGCTCGGCCGCGTGGATTACCAGGAGGCGCTGAATGCGATGCGCGTGTTCACCGCGCAGCGAAACGAGGCGAGCGATGACGAGCTGTGGTTGCTCGAGCACCCGTCCGTTTACACGCTTGGGCTGGGCGCCGATGCGGCGCATGGTCCTCGCCTCGACACCGGGATTCCGGTAGTGAGGGTCGAGCGAGGCGGCGAGATTACCTATCACGGCCCGGGGCAGGTCGTTCTCTACACGCTCGTTGATCTGGCGCGCCGTCGTCTCAAGGTGCGCGCCTTCGTCGTCATGCTCGAGCAGTCGGTGATCGACCTGCTCGCCGAGCACGGCGTGCGCGCTGAACGCCGTTCCGGGGCGCCGGGTGTCTACGTGGGCGGGGCAAAAGTCGCTGCGCTCGGGATAAGGGTGGCGCGCGGACGCGCGTTCCACGGCCTTGCGCTGAATGTCGACGTCGACCTGGCTCCGTTCGCCGAGATCGACCCCTGCGGCTACCCGGGCCTTGCGGTGACGCGCACCCGCGATCTGGGCATCGCCGCCGCGCCGGAAGCGCTCGGCGGCCGGCTGGCGGACATCCTCTCGGAGAACCTCGGCCGTGCGTAACGCGGGCACCAAGGAAAAAGGGCGGAGCAAGACTGCGCGGATTCCGGTGAAGATCGTGCCGCGCGAGGCACTGGCCAAGCCTGCCTGGATCAGGGTGCGTGCGGCGAGCCCGAACTCGCGTTTCTACGAGATCAAGGACATCCTGCGCGCCCAGCAGCTTCACACGGTATGCGAAGAGGCGTCCTGCCCGAATATCGCGGAGTGCTTCGGCAAAGGCACCGCCACCTTCATGATCCTGGGCGATATCTGCACCCGCCGCTGCCCGTTCTGCGACGTCGCGCACGGCCGCCCGCTCGCCCCCGATCCGAACGAGCCCCGGCACCTCGCCGAGACCATCGAGCGGCTGCGGCTTTCCTACGTTGTCATCACCAGCGTCGACCGCGATGACCTGAGGGATGGCGGCGCGCAGCACTTCGTCGAATGCATCCGCGCGGTTCGCGAGCGCTCGCCCGCGACGAAGATCGAGGTCCTGGTGCCGGACTTCCGCGGGCGGGTCGAGCGCGCGATCGAGATCCTCGGCGCCGCGCCGCCGGACGTCATGAACCACAACCTTGAGACCGTGCCGAGGCTGTACCGCAGCGCCCGTCCCGGCGGGGAGTATCGACATTCGCTCGGGCTCCTGCGCTCGTTCCGCCAACGCCATCCCGGGGTGCCGACCAAATCCGGGCTGATGGTCGGCCTGGGAGAGACGGACGAGGAAATCCTTCAGGTCATGCGCGATCTCAGGGCGCACGACGTCGACATGCTCACCATCGGGCAGTACCTGCAGCCGTCGCCGCACCACCTGCCGGTCGAGCGCTACGTTCACCCCGACACCTTCGTCATGTTCGAACGCGAGGCGGCCGCAATGGGATTCCGCCATGCCGCGGTGGGCGCCATGGTGCGCTCGTCGTACCACGCCGATCGGCAAGCCCATGGAGCCGGCGTTGTCGGATAATGTTTCTTTTGTCTGGAGGAGCGCGATATGAAAAGGCTGGCAGTATTGATGGTGCTGGCGCTCGCCGCGGCGCCCGCGCTGGCACGTAAACCGTGTGAAGAGCTGAAGGCGGAAATCGCGGCCAAAATCGAGAAGAACGGAGTCAAGGCCTACACCCTCGAAATCGTACCGATCGACGCCAAGGTCGACGACGGCAAGGTCGTAGGTACCTGCGACGGCCACACCAAGAAGATTGTCTATCGGCGCGGTTAGCGCCGCCGTGGGGAGCCGGCATGAGTGCCTTAAAGCGACTTTCGAAGCTTGCGATTAGAGACCTGCTGCTGAACAACTGGATGACCCACGATGCGATGTGGTTCGCCAGCAGCGCGCGCCTGTGCGGTGTCGAGAAGACGAACGTCGTCAGTCGCGGCGCCGCGAAGGCCATGGCAGAAATCGAGGCGCAGCGCCTGCAGAAGGCGCTTGGCGTGGGAAGCATCGGCAGCTTCGACGAACTCAGGCGCTTCCTGCACGACGCCTTCGAGCTGGTTAAGAGCCCGTTCATGAAGTTCGAGCTCCGCTATCCCGAGCACAACCTGATGCGCTGGGAAACCGAAGAGTGCTTCGTCCACGCTGGCGTGAGCAGGCTCGGCATGATTGAGTTCTATGAGTGCGGCGTATTCGACCGGCTCGAGACCTGGCTCGAAAGTCTCGGGATCGAGTTCGAGGTGTCACCGGACATCGACGGCTGCTTTCTGCACCGGCTCGGGCGCTGCGTGCGCGAGTACCGTTTCCGCTTTCAGCCCCAGTCCGGCGCCGTCGCATGAAACCCGTGATTCTCGCCATGGTGGCATTGCTGGTATGGAGCCAGCCCGCCGCGGCGCAGCTGGAGCGGATCAGCAACAGAGAGGCCGTTGCGGCGCTCAAGACCGCGCTCGAAGACGGCGCCCGGCAGGCCGTTTCGACCCTGGGCCGGACCGACGGTTTCTTCGGCAACCCGCAGGTGAGGATTCCCCTGCCGGAGTCGCTGCACCGGGCCGAACGGTTCATGCGCCGCTACGGCATGGGTCGCTACGCCGACGAGCTGGTGCTGACGATGAACCGGGCCGCGGAGGCGGCCGTGCCCGAAGCGAGAACCTTGCTCATCGGCGCGGTGAAGAAGATGACGGTCGAGGACGCGAAGGACATCCTTACCGGGGGCGACACCGCCGCCACGGCCTATTTTCGCCGAACCACCGAAGACCAGCTGCGCGCCCGCTTTCTGCCCATCGTCAGCCGGGCCACCGCCAGGGTGAAGCTGGCGGAAAAATACGACGAGTACGCCTACTGGGGCGTGCGATTCGGTCTGATGAGCAGGCAGGACGCGAATCTCAATGCCTACGTCACCCAGAAGGCGCTCGACGGGCTCTTCCTCGTGATCGCGGAACAGGAAAGGAATATCCGCCGCGATCCCGTCGGGTCGGCCTCGAGCATTATCCGGAAGGTGTTCGGCGCGCTGCGCTGAGCGCTGGCCCCGGCAGGCCGGGGTCAGTGCGCCTCGTCCCAATTGCCGCCGACGCCGACGTCGACGATCAGCGGCACCTCGAGGCTTGCAACGTCCTGCATGCGGGCGCGCAGGCCCTCCCTGACTTCGTCCAGCTCCTTTGCGGGCACCTCGAGCACGAGCTCGTCGTGCACCTGCATGATCAGTTTCGCGCCGAAGCGGCGCGCCTCCAGCCAGTTCTGGACCGAGACCATCGCGAGCTTGATCAGGTCCGCCGCCGTGCCCTGCATCGGCGCGTTGATTGCCGCGCGCTCGGCGGCCTGGCGCCGCTGGGGGGAGCCGCTCTTCATCTCGGGCAGCCGCAGGCGGCGGCCGAACACGGTTTCCACGTAGCCCTGGCGACGGGCGCGCTCGCGGGTTTCGTCCATGTAGCGCTTGACGCCCGGATAGCGTGAGAAGTACGAGTCGATGTAGGCCTGCGCGGTGGCCCGCTCGATGCCGAGGTTCTGCGCCAGTCCGAACGCCGACATCCCGTAGATCAGCCCGAAGTTGATGACTTTGGCGGTGCGACGCTCGTCCGCGGACACCTCTTCCAGCGTTCGGCCGAATACTTCGGCGGCGGTGGCCCGGTGAACGTCGTGACCGTGCGCGAATGCATGGCGCAGGCCCTCGTCGCCCGACAGGTGCGCCATGATGCGCAGTTCGATCTGCGAGTAGTCGGCGCTCACGATCCGGCAGCCCGATGGCGCGACGAAGGCTTCCCTGATGCGCCGGCCCTGCGGAGTGCGGATCGGAATGTTCTGCAGATTGGGCTCGGTCGAGGCGAGCCGTCCCGTCACGGCCACTGCCTGGGAATAGGTGGTGTGCACGCGCCCGGTGCGCGGGTTGACCATGCGCGGAAGCTTGTCGGTATAGGTCGATTTCAGCTTCGCCAGACCCCTGTAGTCGAGCAGGATCTTGGGCAGCGGATAGTCCTGCGCCAGTTCCATAAGCACGTCCTCGTCGGTGGAGGGCGCGCCCGAGGGCGTCTTCTTCTTGACCGGCAGGCCCTGGCGCTCGAACAGGATCTCCTGGATCTGCTTCGGCGAATTCAGGTTGAACGGTTGCCCGGCGGCCTGATAGGCCTTCTGCTCGAGCTCGAGCAGCTCCTTGCCCAGTTCGTGGCTTTGCGCTTCCAGCTTTGCGCTGTCGAGGAGCACCCCGTTGCGCTCCATGCGAAACAGCACCGGCAGCACCGGCATCTCGATTTCGCGGTAGATGTAGGCCAGCTTTTCGTCGCCGGCGATGCCGGGATAGAGCGCCGCGTGCACAGCGAGCGCGCAATCGGCGTCTTCCGCGGCATAGTCGGTTGCGCGTTGGATATCGACAGCCGAAAACGGGATCCTCGCGGCCCCCTTGCCTGTCACTTCGTCGTAGGAAATCGTCTTCCACCCGAGGTGCCGCTGGGCAAGCGAGTCGAGGTCGTGGCGCTCGTGCACCTCGTAGACGTAGGATTCGAGCAGCGTGTCGTGCCGGATTCCGGCCAGCTCGACACCGTGGTTGGCAAGGATGTGAGCGTCGAACTTCAGGTTCTGCCCGACCTTGGCGCGCGCCGCGTCCTCGAGCCAGGGGCGGAGGATTTCCAGGGCGCGGTCAACGCCGATCTGGGGCGGCGCATCCGGATAATCATGCGCGAGCGGCAGATAGGCCGCGGTGTCGCCCCAGGCAAACGACATCCCGACCAGCCGCGAGAGCATCGGCTCGAGGCCGGTGGTTTCGGTGTCGAAGCCCGTCAGCTCGACACTCGCGAGTGATTCGAGCAGCTCGCGCAGCTCCCGCTCGTCGCGCACGCAGACGTAGCGTCGCCGCTCGGCGCGCTCCGCCGCAGACGCCGGCGCGGCCGCCCCGCCCAGCTCGTTCAGCCAGGAACGGAAGCCGAAGCGCGCGAACAGCGCGCGCTGGCGTTCCTGGTTGCCGGAACCGTCCTCCAGGTCGGGCAGGCCGATTCGCAACGGCACATCGCGCTTCACGCTGAGCAGTGCGCGAGCCGTCGGCAGCCAGTCGAGCGACTTGCGCAGGTTCTCTCCCACTACGCCGCCAATCTCCGGCGCGTGCTCGATCACGTTGTCGAGCGAGCCGAACTGCGAAATCCACTTGGCCGCGGTCTTGGGGCCGACTTTGGGCACGCCCGGAACGTTGTCGACGGCGTCGCCGACCAATGCGAAGTAGTCGACGATGCGCTCCGGCGCGACGCCGAACTTCTGCTGCACGCCCGCGACGTCCAAGGTCTCGTTCGACATCGTGTTGACGAGCGTGACACTCGGGTCGACCAGCTGGGCGAGATCCTTGTCGCCGGTCGAGATGATGCAACGCCAGCCCTTCGCTTTGGCCTGCTCGGCGAGCGTCGCGATCACGTCGTCGGCCTCGACTCCTTCGATCGAGAGCGTCGGCCACCCGAGCGCCTCGACCGCCTCCTTGAGCGGGCCGATCTGCGACGCCAGATCGTCCGGCATGGCCGGGCGCTGCGCCTTGTACTGCGGGTAGACATCGTCGCGGAACGTCTTGCCCTTGGCGTCGAACACGCACGCACGGGCATGCGCCTTGTAGTCGGCGCTCAGCCGCCTTAGCATGTTCAACACGCCGTAAATGGCGCCGGTGGGCTCCCCCTGGGGGCTTTTCAGCTCCGGCAGCGCGTGGAAGGCCCGGTACAGGTACGAAGACCCGTCCACGAGCAGGAGCGTCTTTTCAGGATGATTCCCGGACACGATGAAGAACGAGAAGCTGCCGAAGCTTGCCAGCCCGGCGTACGAAATTCCTTCCCGCGGGGCCTGGAGGCGGTCCGGCATTATGGCAGAGTTCGTCGACGGCACCGAGCGTCCCGCGGGCGTGCGACCGGCGCGGCTCTGTTAAGATTTCAGACTTACTGCCTGCACAATGCGTCGCTTATCCGTAGCCCTACTTGCCGCAGTCGCGCTGCAGGCGTATGCCCAGAAATCGGCGCCGCCCAAGCTCGAGCCGCTGCCGCCTCCGCCGCCACCGGCGGCGGAGGCGAGCGGGCCCGTGGGGGAGCCGGCGGTGCATATACCGGTACAGAAGGGGGACAAGGTCGAGCCGATCCGCAAAGGCGGCCAGATCATCATGCTCAAGGTCACGCCCAAGAACGGTCCCGTCTACTACCTCATCGATACCACAGGCAGTGGGGGCTGGATACGGCTCAACTCCCTCGACGATGGTGTGCGCGTTCCCATGTGGCCGATCAAGACCTGGAAGTGACGTCGGCGCTACCGCCCGCGCCGGGCAGCTGAACGAAGGGAGCCCCCGCCCGCGGCCCATGTCGGTTTACACGCACGTTTCGGAATCCGAGCTCGCCGCATGGCTGCGCAGCTACTCCATCGGCGACCTCGCGGCGCTCGAGCCAGTCGCCTCGGGAATCGAGAATACAAATTACTTCGTGACCACGACCCAGGGACGCTATGTCCTGACCCTTTTCGAGCGCTTGCCGGCAGACCAACTTCCGTTCTATCTCGGCCTGATGGCCCGCTTGGCGCGCCATGGGATTCCCTGTCCCGCGCCGATCGCGAATCTGTCGGACCACTACCTGGCGAAGCTGAACGGAAAACCCGCCGCCCTGGTGACGCGATTGAGCGGAAGCTCGATTGAGCGGCCGGGTGCGCAGGAGTGCGGGGAGCTGGGGGCTTTGCTCGCGCGCATGCACCTGGCGGGACGGTCGTATTCGGAGTACCTAGACAATCCGCGCGGGCCCAAATGGTGGCGCGCCGCCGCGCGCGACGTGCGCCCTGTTCTCGACTCCGCACGGCAGGCGCTGCTCGATGAAGAGCTCAGGTTTCAGTCCCTCTATCGTTTTCCGGATCTGCCACGCGGCCCGGTGCATGCGGATCTTTTCCGCGACAATGCGCTGTTCGAGGGCGGTCGCATATCGGGCGTGATCGACTTCTATTTTGCAGGTGTCGACTGCCTGCTGTTTGACCTCGCGGTCTGCGCCAACGACTGGTGCCTAGTCGACGTCCGGCGGGACCGCAGCCTGGACCCGGAGAAGACCCGCGCCATGCTGAGGGCGTATGCGCAACTGCGCCCGCTTACCGCGCTCGAGCGGGGCGCCTGGCCGGTCATGCTTCGCGCCGCGGCGCTGCGTTTCTGGCTTTCGCGGCTGCACGATCTTCACCTGCCGCGGGCGGGGGTGCTCGTGCACGCCCACGATCCCGAGCATTTCCGGGAAGTTCTCGCGCTGCGTACCGCCGCGGCCGAGACGCCCTGGGTGGACTGACGTGGCGACGCCGGCGCGGATTGTCCCGTTTGGGCGCGGCGCGCGCTGGCTGGCAGAGGGCTGGCGCCTGTTCCGCGTCGCGCCGTTTTCCTGGATCGCGCTCGCGGTCATCTACTACCTTGTGTTGAATGTTGTGCTGCTCGTGCCGTGGGCCGGCATAGTTGCGGCGCCGGTGCTGGTGCCGGCATTTTCGGTCGGCTTTATGGCCGCCAGCCGCGCCGCCGCGCGCGGCAGGCCGATCGGAGTGGAACTGCTCTTTTCAGGCTTCAGAGAAAGCCTGCGCGGCCAGCTGGTGCTGGGCGTCGTGTTTCTGGCCTGCCTGGCGTTGCTGCTGGGCGCGACGACACTGTTCGACCGAGGCGCACTGGCGCACTCGATGCTGGCGGGATCGCCCGGCGGCGGAAGCGAGCAGGACAGCGGCGGCTTGATCACCGCGACGCTGGTTGCGATCGCGCTCTACATACCGGTGATGATGGCGTACTGGTTTTCGCCGGTGCTCGTCGCCTGGCACGGAATCGGTGTGGTCAAGGCGCTGGTTTTCAGCTTTCTGGCCTGCGCGCTCAACTGGCGCGCGTTCCTCGCCTACGGCGTGGTCACGATGCTGATGACGGTCGTGGCGCCGTCCTTCCTCCTCAGTTCGCTGACGCTCGTCGCGGGAGGCAAGGGAGGCGGGCACATCGGGGTTTTGCTTTATGCGCTGTTCCTGGTCATGCTGCCGACTCTGGTCGCCAGCTTTTATGTGAGCTATCGGGACATCTTCGGCACGCCGGAGACAGACTGAACCCCTTTCCTCGTCGTGGTTGCTGCGGCGCAGCAGGAGGCTAGAATTCCGCCCATGCAGTCGCGCCTGCGCGAGATCCCGTACAACTACACCTCGTTCTCTGACCGCGAGATCGTGCTGCGCCTGCTCGGGGGGCCGGCATGGGACCTGGTTTCCGAATTGCGTGCCGAACGCCGTACCGGCCGCTCGGCGCGCATGCTCTACGAAGTTGTGGGCGAGATGTGGGTGATCCTGAGGAACCCCTATCTCGAGGACGATTTGCTTGAACACCCGAGGCGGCGTGCGCGGGTGCTTGCCGGCATGCGCAGGCGGCTGGACGAGATCGACAGCCGGCGCGGCGACAACGACCGGGTGGCGAGCCTGCTGGACGCCGCGCGCGAGGCGGTCGAGCGCTTTGCGACGTCGTTCAACGAAACGCGCAGCCTGCGCGCACGCGCGCTGCGCAAGCTGGCGCGCGTGACGCGCCGGGACAACATCGCGTTCGACGGCTTTGCCCGCGTTTCGCACGTCACCGACGCGACCGACTGGCGCGTCGAATACCCGTTCGTCGTTGTCTCGCCCGACAGCGAAGAACAAGTGCTGCCGGTCGTGAAGACCTTGATCGGGCTCGGCCTCACCATCATCCCGCGCGGTGGGGGCACCGGCTACACCGGTGGCGCGGTGCCGCTGACGAGGAGCTCCGCGGTGCTCAACACCGAAAAGCTCGAGTCCCTGGGCCAGGTCGAATGGACCGAGCTGCCCGGGGTGACGCGCCGGGTCCCGACGATCCGCTGCGGCGCCGGCGTGGTCACGCGGCGCGTGATGGAGGCGGCCGAAGCCGAGGGCCTCGTGTTCGCGGTCGACCCCACCTCCGCCGACGCGTCGTGCGTCGGCGGCAACGTCGCCATGAACGCCGGGGGCAAGAAAGCGGTGCTGTGGGGCACGGCGATCGACAATCTCGCGTCGTGGCGCATGGTGACGCCCGACGCGGAGTGGCTCGAGGTGGACCGCATCGGCCATAACCTCGGCAAGATCCACGACGCGGCGAGCGCGACCTTCAGGCTGCGCCGCTTCGCCGCCGGCGGCAAGAAGCTGATCGAAGAGCGCATGCTGGAGATTCCAGGCACGCGCTTTCGGAAAGCGGGATTGGGCAAGGACGTCACGGACAAGTTCCTGGCCGGGCTGCCGGGCGTGCAAAAGGAGGGCACCGACGGAATCATCGTCTCGGCGCGCTTCATTCTGCATCGCATGCCCGCCCACACGCGCACCGTCTGTCTTGAATTCTTTGGCACCGCGCACGACGCGGTGCCGGCGATCGTGGAGGTCAAGAAGCATCTCGACGCGAACCCGCACGCGACGCTGGCGGGCCTCGAGCACCTCGATGAGCGCTACGTGAAGGCGGTCGGCTATGCGACCAAGTCGCGCCGCAGCGCGCGCCCCCGCATGGTGCTGATCGGCGATATCGTGGGCGACCACGTCGATGAGGTCGCCAGCGCCGCCTCCGCCGTGGTTCGCATCGCCAACGCGCGCGGAGGCGAGGGCTTCATCGCGGTATCGCCCGAAGCGCGCAAGCGGTTCTGGCTCGACCGTGCCCGAACGGCAGCGATCGCCAAGCACACCAACGCCTTCAAGATCAACGAGGACGTCGTGATCCCGCTCGAGCGCCTGGGCGACTACACCGACGGCGTCGAGCGCATCAATATCGAGCTATCGATTGCCAACAAGCTCGAGCTGCTGGACGCGCTGGAAGCCTACTTCGGCGGCGAGCTGCCGCTCTACCATCTTGAGGAGCGCTTGCCGGCGGCGGAGATCCTGGGCGACCGCCCGGCGCAGGCGCTGGAGCTGATCCGTGCGGTTCGTTCGCGGTGGCGCAAGCTCGAGGAAGGCCTGGATTCGCAGTTCCGCTCCATCCAGTCGGGCGCCGAGCGCCTTTCCTGGAAGTCCGAGGTGCGCGACGAGCTGCGGCGCATCTTCTCGGGCGCCGCCTTCGGACCGCTGGTGGAGGGCGCCGAGGCGGTGCACAAGCGCGTGCTGCGAGGACGCGTGTTTGTCGCGTTGCACATGCACGCCGGCGACGGCAACGTGCATACCAATATCCCGGTCAACTCGGACGACTACGAGATGCTGCGGCGGGCGAACCAGGCGGTCGCGCGGATCATGCGGCTCGCGCGCTCGCTGGGGGGCGTCATTTCAGGCGAGCACGGCATCGGCATCACCAAGCTGGAGTATCTCGATGCGGCTGAAATCGAGCCGTTTCGAGCCTATAAGCAGGCGGTGGACCCCGAAGGCCGCTTCAACGCGGGAAAGCTGCTCGCCGGCGGCGACCTCGGCAACGCCTATACCCCGAGCTTCTCGCTGATCGGTGCTGAATCGCTGATACTGGAGCAATCGGACCTGGGCGGCGTGTCCGATTCGATCAAGGATTGCCTGCGCTGCGGCAAGTGCAAACCCGTCTGCGCGACGCATGTCCCGGGCGCCAACCTGCTTTACTCTCCACGCAACAAGATCCTCGCGACGTCGCTGCTGATCGAGGCGATTCTTTACGAGGAGCAGACCCGGCACGGCGTTGCGCTGGGGCACTACGACGAGTTCGGCGACGTGGCCGACCACTGCACCGTCTGCCACAAGTGCGAAGGCCCCTGCCCCGTCGACATCGACTTCGGCAACGTCTCGATCGCGATGCGCAATCTCCTGCGCCGCAGCGGCAAGCGGCGGGCAAACCTCGGTACCCGAGCTTCGATGCTGTTTCTCAACGCGACCGACCCACGCGCGGTGAGGCTTGCGCGCAAGGCGATGATCGCCTGGGGTTACCGGCTGCAGCGCCTCGCATACCGCGCGGCCAGAGCGTTCGGCCTGGCACGCGCGCAGACCGCGCATCCGCCCTCCACCACCGGGCGGCCGGGCGCCGCTGCACGCATCGTGCATTTCGTCAACAAGCCGATGCCGGGCGGCTTGCCGAAGAGGACAGCGCGCGCGCTGCTCGACATCGAGGACCCCAAAGTCGTCCCCATCGTGCGCGACCCCTCGAAAGTGAACGACGAATCCGAGGCGGTGTTCTATTTTCCGGGCTGCGGCTCGGAGCGGCTGTTTTCACAAGTAGGCCTGGCGACGCAGGCGATGCTTTACCAGGTCGGCGCGCAATGCGTGCTGCCACCGGGCTACCTCTGCTGCGGCTATCCTCAAACCGCCGCCGGCGAGGCCGAGCGCGGCGAGCGGATCATCACGCAGAACCGGGTGCTGTTCCATCGCCTGGCGACGACACTCAATTACCTCGACATCCGAACCGTGATCGTGTCCTGCGGCACCTGCATGGATCAGCTCGAGAAGTACGAGTTCGACAAGATCTTTCCCGGCTGCCGCCTGCTGGACATTCACGAGTACCTGCTCGAGAAGGGGGTAAAGCTCGACGGCCTCGCCGGCGTCCGTTACCTCTACCACGACCCCTGTCACACTCCGATCAAGCAATACCAGCCGCTCGAAGTCGCGAGTGCCCTCACCGGGGCCGAGGTCGAGTTGTCGCCGCGCTGCTGCGGCGAGTCCGGCACCCTGGCAATGACGCGGCCTGACGTCTCGACGCAGGTGCGGCTGCGCAAGGAACAGGAGCTGAAAAAAGGCGTCGCCCGACAGCGTGGTGCCGCGCCCGGGCAGAGTGTGAAAATTCTCACGTCCTGTCCGTCGTGCCTCCAGGGTCTGGCGCGGTTCGCGGATGACACCGGGGCTCAGGCCGACTATATTGTGGTCGAAATGGCACGGCGCCTGCTTGGCGAGAACTGGCTGCGGGAGTTCGTCGACAAGGCGAACTCGGGCGGCATCGAGCGCGTGCTGCTCTAGCGGATTCGGCTAGATGGCTTGCGAGCTCTGCGAGCGCGACGGAGGACGCTTACTTTGGCGCGACGATTTCTGTCGCATTGTACGTGTGGATTCGGACGATTATCCGGGCTATTGCCGTGTCGTCCTCAATCGGCACGCGCGTGAAATGACCGATCTCGACATCGGAGAAAGGGAGCGACTGATGCGGGTTGTATTCGCTTGCGAGGCGGCGATGCGCGAGCTCTTCAGGCCGGACAAAATGAATCTCGCCAGCCTCGGCAATCAGGTTCCGCACCTGCACTGGCACGTCGTCGCGCGCCACGCAGATGACCGGACCTTCCCCGATGCCATCTGGGCGCCCGCGCGGCGGGAGGCGCACGGGCAGGACGCGGTGCGCCAGGCCGCGGTATCGGATTCGCGGCTCGAGGACGCCCTCGGCGCCCTGCTCGAGCGCCCGCGGATTTGAGCCGAGCGCCATGAGCGACCTGGATCTGCCGGAACTGGTCGCGGACGCGTCGCCCGAATTCGTCGACGAGGCGAGCTGCAAGGCCTGGCTGCAGAACGTTCCGCTGGCGAACGTCGCGACGGCGCAGCGGCAGCTTCTCGAGCAGATCAGCGAATTCAACGTCTTCCCCACCAAGGCGATCGTCCGCCTGACGGTGATGGAGGCGCTGCGCGAAGCGGTCCATTTCGTGCAGATCGAGCAGGCCAAGCGTTTCGTCAACAGGGCCATGCCGATGGCGGAGAACGAGGCGCGCGCGTTCCGCGAAACAACCGCGCTGTGGGAAGAGATGCGCGTGGGCTATATGCGCTGCCTCGACCCCGCGGGCGGCGGCTCCGCGCGGGCGCAGGCCACGCTGGTGGCGCAGCGTGCCCTCGCCTACATCGGCCTCAAAATGTTCCACCATTACCGTGCCTACCGGCAGGTCCCGGAACGGGATTGGCGCCTGCTGCACCAGGCCTACGCCAAGGCGGAGGCGCTCGGTGTGGCGGAGGAGCCGGTCAAGGATTACATGAACCGCGACGTGCACGATACCTCTCCCCGCATCGCCTATATCCGGGCGGTGATGATGGGCGCGTGCAATCCGAACGAGCTCGGGCAGCGGCAGCTGACTTTTGTCGCGTTCTTGCTCGAGCGCTGGGCAGAAAAGGTCGACGTCGCGACCCGGCCGATCAACGAGGGGGACCTGACTCCGCTCGTGGTAGATCTGGCAGGCAGTCGCACCGCCGAGCGGATCGATGAGGACGAAAACCCTGTCGAGGAGCCCCGCTATCTCGGCACTCAGCGCCTGGCCAAGAGCCTGCGCAACCGCATCGGGCTGCTGCGCAAGGGGGAATCGCCCGCCAAGCTGGCGCTAGGCGAGGACTGCGTCCAGCCGGCCTGCGAGCAGCTGCTGGTGTTCCTGTACCGCCAGTGGTGCCAGGCCAGACCGGGGCGCGGGCACGAGCGGCGGCGCATCGCCGACGCGGCCCTTGTCTGCCACGGGCTTCCGGCGATTCATTTCTATATTTGCGGGCGTGCGTTCCGTCAGCCGGGAGAACAGAGGGAGCTGAGCCAGAAGGAGCGCCAGGAAATCGCGACGTTCGGACGAATTCGGACCAGCCACGAGGACGACTACGGCACCGACCAGGGTTTTGCGCTCGAGAACTGGCGCCTGGAAAACGACAGCGCGCAGGGGTTGCGCATGGTGCGGCCCGCCGCCGAAGCCGGCAAGCGCCTGTCGCACGGGCAGCTGGTGAGCGTGCGTCCGGTCGACAGCAAGAACTTCATGCTGGGACAGGTCCGCTGGCTGATGTCGGCCGACAACGGAGACCTGCACGCGGGCGTGCGGCTCCTTCCCGGACTGCCGGCCGAGACCGCGGTCCGGCCGACCGGGCTGAACGTCATGGATGCGCCCTTCGTCCAGGCGCTCTCGCTGACGGCGGTCCCGGCACTCGAGGCGCCGCCCACGCTGGTGCTGCCCTCGGGCTGGTACAAGCCTAAGCGCGTCATCGAGGTGTTTGTCGACTCGGCCGTGAGGGTGCGCCTGACCGAGATGATAGAACGCGGCAGCGACTTCGAGCGCGTCACGTACGAGATCCTGCCGTGACGAGACGGGTCAGGCGGCAGCCCGGGCGCGGCCGGACGCCTGAACTCTCTGCGAGGGAAACACTGCGCTGAACGTCGAGCCGCGGCCCGGCTCGCTGTGTATGTCGAGCATCGCCTGGTGCCGCGTCAGCGCGTGCTTGACGATCGCAAGCCCGAGTCCGGTACCGCCGGTTTCGCGGGAGCGGCTGCTATCGACGCGGTAGAAGCGTTCGGTGAGCCGGGCAAGATGGCGGGCCTCGATGCCGATGCCGTTGTCCTGGACGCTGAAAATTCCGCGACCGTCCTCGACTCGCCAGCGAAGCTGTACCGACCCGCCTTCCGGCGTATAGCGCACCGCATTCGAGACCAGGTTCGAGAACGCGCTCGTCAGCTCTTCCGCGCTCCCGGTCAGGCTGCAGTCGCGCTCGACGGCGACGCTGATCCGGTGGCGACCGCCCGACAGCGCGCGAGCTTCCTCGGCCAGCTTCTCCATGAACGGGCGCATTTCGATCGCCCCCTCGTCGTCCGGCGCGGCACCCGATTCCAGCGCCGACAGGGTAAGAAGGTCTTCGATCAGGCGGCGCATCCTGCGCGCCTGCTCGCCCATCAGTGTCAGAAACCGGCTGCGTTGCGCGCCGCTCAGCTCCATCGACTCGTCGGCCAGGGTATCGACAAATCCGGAGAGCACCGTCACCGGCGTCTTCAGCTCGTGGGAAACGTTGGCGACGAAATCCCGTCGCATGATTTCCAGGCGCTGCTCGATCGTGACGTCGCGCGACATGAGCAGCTTCTGCTCGGCGCCGAACTCGATCACCCGAACCGACAGCGCAGCGTCGCTGCGCGCCGACCACAGGGCGAGCGGTTCCACGTATTCATGCCGTTCCAGGTAGGCAACGAAATCGGGCTGGCGCACGAGATTGGTGATGGTTTGCCCGAAATCCCGGCGCGAATCGATGCCGAAATGTCTCTCCGCAGTCGGGTTGGCCCACTCGATGTGGTTCTCCGAGTCCAGGATCACGACGCCGTCAGGCAGGGCGCGGCCGGCAGCGCGGAACCGTCCCAGCGCGCGAAGAAGCCCCTGCTGCTCGTCGTCGCGCTTCTTCAGGTGCTGGTGAAGGCGCGCGAACGCCTCCTCCCAGATCCCGCTGCCGACGGGCAGGGAGTCGCGCGCGGGGTGCTCGAGCCACGACACGAACGAGGCCAGATGCCTGGCGTGGTAGGCGACGCGCAACGCGAGCACGAAGGCGGCGGCCGCCCACGCCCAGGCCGGGCCGGCCGCCGGCCACACGAGCAGCCAGACCCCCGCCGCCACAATGGCGACCCCAAGGGTGCTGCCCCAGACCGGGTTCAAGTAGCGAGTCTCCGAGACGCCGCCCGAGGGCGGCTGCGCAGGCCTATGTTATACGGGGTTGGCGCTGAAGCGGTAGCCGGCGCCTCGCACGGTTTCGATCAGCTTGTCGTGGCCGGTGGCTTCGAGCGACTTGCGCAGCCTGCGGATATGCACATCGACAGTGCGTTCTTCGATAAAGACGTGGTCGCCCCAGACCTGGTCGAGCAGTTGGGAGCGCGAGTGCACCCGTTCCGCGTGAGTCATCAGGTAGTGCAGCAGGCGGAATTCGGTCGGGCCCAGATCGAGCGGCCTGCGATCACCGTACACGCGCCGGGTCGCCGGGTCGAGCATCAGGCCGGCGGACTGGACCTGGTCGTCGGTCGCCTGCGGCGCGCGCCGTCGCAGTACGGCCTTGATCCGGGCCGCCAGTTCTCTGGGTGAAAACGGCTTTGTCACATAGTCGTCCGCCCCGGCTTCGAGACCGGCAATCTTGTCCTGCTCCGCGCTGCGGGCCGTGAGCATGATGATAGGAACCTGACGCGTGCGCTCGTCCTGGCGCAACTGCTTGGCGAGCGCGGCACCCGACATGCCAGGCAGCATCCAGTCGACCAGCACCACGTCCGGCAGCGCGCTTTTCAGCAGCACCAGCGCGGCTTCCGCGTCCTTCGCGCGCACGACTTGATGTCCTGCATGCTCCAGGTTGACCGCGATCAGCTCCTGAATCGCCGGTTCATCCTCGACTACCAGTACCGTCACCGCCATGCGTCCGCCCGGGCCATGCTTTGCGACAATTTTAGGTAACTTTCATGACGGATATGTTGCGCCGCGCCAGTAGTATCATTCGGCAGCGGGCGCGAAGGCCGGAACAAGGTGTGAAAGCAAGTACTTACATATATTAACGGTGCCGGAAACAAAAGAAACAGATTTCGGATTTGAGCGCGTGGCGGCCGGGGACAAGGCTGCACGTGTGGCCCAGGTGTTCGACCGCGTCGCCGATCGCTACGACGTGATGAACGACCTCATGTCGCTCGGCCTGCACCGCGCCTGGAAGGCCTTTACCGTCGCGCTCGCCCGGGTCAGGCCCGGGGAGCGGGTGCTCGACGTGGCGTCCGGGAGCGCGGATCTCGCGCTGGCGCTGGCGAAGCGCGCCGGCAGCGACGGCCGGGTATTCGTGACGGACATCAACGGGCGCATGCTGGCGCGCGGGCGCGACCGCTTGCTCGATTCCGGCTGCCTTGCGCCGGCGGTACAGTGCGACGCGGAGCACCTGCCGTTTCCCGCCGCCTGGTTCGATTGCGTGACGGTCGGATTCGGCCTGCGCAACATGACGCGCAAGGACATCGCACTGGCCGAGATGGCGCGCGTGCTCAGGCCGGGCGGACGCCTGCTGGTCCTTGAGTTCTCCCGGGTGTGGAAGCCGCTCGAAAAGTTCTACGACCTGTATTCGTTCAGGCTGCTGCCCTGGCTGGGCGAGCGGGTCGCAGGCGACGCGGCCGCGTATCGCTACCTCGCGGAGTCGATCCGGATGCATCCCGATCAGGCGACGCTCGCGTCGATGATGGAAGGAGCGGGCCTTTCGCAGGTCGAATATTTCAATCTCACGGCCGGCGTGGTCGCGGTTCATCGCGGCTATCGCATTTGATCCGGCCGCTGCGGTACGATCCCGTCCGTGCTCAGTCGCTGGAAATTCAACAAGATCGAAGTGGGGGGGCTGCTCTTTGGAACGGCGGCCGCCCTCTCTGCCACGACGCTGTTCGCGGCCGGCGCAACCCCCGTGGCCACCGCAAGCGGCTGGCTTCCGGCGCTCGGCCGGTTCGTGTTCGGCGGCTTGCTCGGGGCCTTGTTCGGCAGCAGCGGATTCAGTGCCGCCTTCATTATCACGGTCCTGGCGTTCATCGCGATGGTGGTCCTGCGCAGGCTCGACGCACGACAGGTCCAAGTCGAAGAGCCGATCGTGCCGGTGCAATTTGCGGCGGCCCTGGCTCGGCCCGCTCCCGCACCATCGTCGCCGGCCGAAGAGGACGCCGACAGCGTGCTGCTGCGCACCGCCAAGCTGAATTTCGTCAAGCTGGGGGTTGCGAAGGAGCTCGGCAGGCCCGAGCACATTCGCGGTCTCGCCACCGCGGACTTCCTCGGCGGCTTTCGCTCGCAAGGCGGCGAGCGGGGCGGTCCGGGGCGTGCGGACATCGTCACGCTGAAGGCGGAACTATTGAAGAAGTCGACCGAAAGGGGCCGGGACCTGGCGAGCGTGCGCTTTTCCGGCACGCTGCGCGGGAAGACCGGCGCTGCGCCGGTCGGGTTCGAGGAGGTCTGGAGCTTCTCCAAACCGGTCGACAGCGCTTCCGGCTGGTTGCTTGCGGGCATCCAGCAGACCACTTGAGAACGGGCGCCTGCACGCGCAGACCCCCGCGCGGCAGGCGCGGCGATTTCCGGTAGCTCGATGCTGCTCGATTACCCCTTCTCGTCGGCGCTCAACCATCTGCTGGAGGCGGAGCCGTGGGCGCGTGCCCGGCTTGCGCCCTTCGCCGGCGAAACGCTGGCGCTCGCGACACCGCCTCTGCCGGAGTTGCGGCTGTCGATTCTTCCGGATGGCCGGGTGGCGCCGTCCGGCGAGGGCGCCGAGCCTTCGCTTACCCTGACGCTCGGACCCGACGCGCTGGCGGCCCTCGCGCGCGGCGAAGAGCACTTCATGCGTGCCGTGCAGGTCGCGGGCAACGCGCGCCTGGCGAGTGAGGTCATGCTGCTGGTGCGGCATTTGCGCTGGGAACCGGAAGAGGACCTGTCGCGGCTGGTGGGCGACATTGCCGCCCACCGCATCGTCGGTCTGGCGAGGGATTTCGCTGCCTGGCAGGCCGACGCCGTGAAGCGTGTTGCGGAGAGCCTCGTCGAATACGCTGTCGCGGAAAAGAGAGTCCTAGTGCAGCGCCCGGAGCTCGAGTCGCTCGCGCGCGGCGTGGCGCGCCTGCGCGACGCAGTCGAGCGCCTCGAAAAGCGCGTCGAGCGGATACACTGAGCCGGAATGTCCCGCCTGCTCCGTTTGCTCCGAATCCTGTCGATCGGCCTGCGCTACGGCCTTCACGTGCTCGTACCGCGCCTCGAGCACAATCGCCTGATCGCGCTGTTTGCCCGCTCCGACGCGGGTCCGCGCGCGGTGCGCCTGCGCCGCGCGCTAGAGACCCTCGGGCCGATCTTCGTCAAATTCGGCCAGGTACTGTCGACCCGCCGCGACCTGCTGCCGACCGATATCGCCGACGAGCTCGCGAAACTGCAGGACCAGGTTCCCCCCTTTGCCTCTGAGCAGGCGCTCGCCGAGATCGAGCGCGCGCTTGGCGGGCCCATCGCCGATGTTTTCAGCGAGTTCGGGCGCGAACCGGTCGCGAGCGCCTCGATCGCCCAGGTCCATCTCGCCGTCCTTCACGACGGACGCGAAGTCGCGGTCAAAGTCCTGCGCCCGGGCGTCGAGGCGGCCGTCGCAAAGGACGTTGCCCTGCTCGAGACCGCGGCTGCCTTGATCGAGCGGCTGTGGCCCGACGGCCGCAGGCTCAAGCCGCGCGAGGTGGTGGCCGAGTTCGCGCGGCATCTGGAGGATGAGCTCGATCTCATGCGCGAGGGAGCCAATGCCAGCCAGCTCCGGCGCAATTTCGCGGATTCGCCCCTGCTGCAGGTGCCGGAAATCTACTGGGAATGGTGCGCGCAGCGGGTGATGGTCATGGAGCGGATGCACGGCACCCCCGTGTCGCAGGTGGCGGCCCTGCGCGCGAAGGGGATCGACATCCCCCGCCTCGCCCGGGCCGGGGTCGAAATCTTCTTTACCCAGGTCTTCCGTGACGGCTTTTTCCACGCCGACATGCATCCCGGCAACATCTTCGTCGCCGACGACGGCCGCTACGTGGCGCTCGACTTCGGCATCATGGGAGCGCTCACCGAGACCGACAAGAATTACCTGGCGCAGAATTTCATCGCGTTTTTCAACCGGGACTATCGCCGCGTCGCGCAAGCGCACCTGGACGCCGGCTGGGTTCCGGAGCAGACCCGCGTAGATGAATTCGAGACGGCGATTCGCGCCGTGTGCGAGCCGATCTTCGCCAGACCCCTGAAGGAAATCTATTTCGGCAAACTGCTGCTGCGCCTGTTCCAGACTTCGCGGCGCTTCAACGTCGAGATCCAGCCCCAGCTCGTGATGCTGCAAAAGACGCTGCTCAACATCGAAGGCCTCGGCCGCGAGCTCGACCCGGAGCTCGACCTGTGGAAGACCGCCAAACCGTTTCTCGAGCGATGGATGAGCGAGCAGATCGGCTGGCGCGCGCTGCGCAGGACGATCCGCCAGGAGGCGCCTTACTGGGCCACGACGCTGCCGCAGCTTCCGCGCCTGCTGCACCGCGCGCTGGGCGAGGACAGAATCGCTCCGCTCGAGCGGGAACTGGCCCGCCTGCGCCAACAGGGCGCGCGCCGCAATGGCCTGCTCGCGGCGCTGATCGCGCTGCTGGCGGCGCTGCTGGCATTGCAGCTGAGCGGCCTGCTTTATTGAGGAGACGCGAAGAAGCCATGGCTCACCCCACCGTCATCTGGTTCGTCGTGCTGTACATCGCGGCATCGATCGGCATCGGACTGTATGCGGGGCTTCGCGTGCACAACACGCGCGACTACGCGGTGGCGGGGCGGTCGCTGCCGTTCTACGTCGTGACCGCGACGGTATTCGCCACCTGGTTCGGTTCCGAAACCGTGCTCGGCATCCCGGCGCAGTTCATCCAGACCGGCCTCAACGGCGTGGTCGAGGATCCCTTCGGCTCGTCGATTTGCCTGGTTCTCGTGGGGCTTTTCTTTGCCGCGAAGCTCTACAAGATGGATCTGCTCACCATCGGTGATTTCTACCGCAATCGCTTCAATCCCGCAGTCGAGATGCTGACCAGCCTTGCCATTGTCGCCTCCTACCTGGGATGGGTGTCGGCGCAGATCGTGGCCCTTGGCCTGGTGTTCAACGTACTTTCCGGCGGCGCGCTCGCGATGCCGGCGGCGATCCTGCTCGGCGCCGCGATCGTCACCGGCTACACAATGTTCGGCGGCATGGTCTCGGTGGCGTGGACGGATTTCATGCAAATGACGATCATCATCGTCGGCCTGCTGTACATCGCCTGGTTCGTGGGCGAACAGGCGGGCGGCGTGCAAACGGTGATCGCCCACGCGCAGGCCGCCGGACGCACCAGGTTCCTGCCCGAGCCCAAGCTGCGCGACATGCTGTGGTTCTTCGCCGCCGCGATCACGATGATGTTCGGCTCCATTCCGCAACAGGACGTGTTCCAGCGCGTCACCTCGGCGCGCACGGTGCGCATCTCGGTCTGGGCAACGGTCGCGGGCGGCGTGTTGTATTTCTTCTTTGCCTTCGTGCCGATATATCTCGGCTACTCCGCGTCCCTGGTCGACGCAAACCTGGTCAAATCCAATTTGCAGAGCGACCCGCAGCACATCCTGCCGCAGCTGGTGCTGTCTCACACGCCGCAGCTGGCGCAGATCATGTTTTTCGGCGCCCTGCTCTCGGCGATCATGTCGACCGCGAGCGGCACTTTGCTTGCGCCGTCGGTCACGTTCACCGAGAACGTGCTCAAGCGCTTTCTGCGAAAGGACCTGAGCGACCGTCAATTTCTGTGGACCATGCGCGCGGTGGTGGGGGGGTTTGCCGTCACGGTGACGCTGTTCGCGCTCAACTCCGATTCCGGAATCTATGAGATGGTGGGCGACGCCTACAAGGTGACGCTGGTCGGTGCGTTCGTTCCGCTGGTCGCCGGTCTTTACTGGAAGCGCGCCAACTCGCAGGGCGCGCTTCTTTCGATCGGCTTCGGCATGGCGACCTGGCTGACGATGGCGGCGCTGGCTCCCGAGGCGCTCGTTCCACCGCAGCTGGCGGGATTCGTGGTCGCCGTCGTCTGGATGGTGATCGGGTCGCTCATGCCCTCGCTTCGACTCCGGGCGCGGGGTCGGGCGGCGGCCCGCTAGCCGCATCGCGGCTAAAATGGGGCGATGCGCGCGTCGCCTCTGGCCCGCCTCCTGTTCGCCGTCTATGCCCTGCTGGTCGTTTATGCTTCGTTGTATCCTTTGTCGGGCTGGAGCGACCAGGGGCTGTCGGCCTTCGCCTACCTGAGCGCGCCGCCACCGCGCTACGTCACCGCGTTCGATGTGGCGGCCAATCTCGTCGGCTATCTGCCGTACGGGTTCTTCTGCGTTCTGGCGCTCTACCCGCGCGTGCGCGGAGGCCGTGCGCTCGCGACGGCGGCGCTTAGCGGCGCCGTGCTGTCGATGCTGATGGAGGCAGCGCAAAGTTTCTTGCCGACGCGGGTGCCGTCGAACCTGGACGTTGCCTGCAATCTCAGCGGCGCACTGGTCGGCGCCGCGCTTGGTATCCGTTCCGCCGCCTGGCTGCTCGACGAAGGGCCCCTAAAGCGGCTGCGCTACCGCACGTTTCTGCCCGGGCATGCGGCCGACCTGGGTCTCGTGCTGCTCGCGCTATGGCTCTTCACTCAGCTCAATCCGGCCATGCTCCTGTTCGGTGCGGGCGATTTGCGCGGCTTCGTCAACGCCCAGGGCGGGGCGGCCCATCCGGCGGCGCTGTTCATCTCGATCGAGGCACTTACCGCGGCGGCGAACCTGGTGGCGGTCGCGCTGATGGCGTCGGTCATTGCGGCTCCGGGCCAGCCGGTTCGGCTGATCGTGCTCGCGCTGCTGGTGTGCGCCCTGGCGGTCAAGATCGCGGCCTTCGCGATCCTGGTGCGCGCCGAGCACGTGTTCGACTGGCTCACCCCGGGCGCGATCCAGGGGCTCGCGATCGGACTGGTCGGCAGCTTCGCGGCGCTGAGGCTGACTCGCCCGTGGCGCCTTGTGCTGGCGGCCGTATTGCTCATGGCGGCCACCGTGCTCGTCAACCTGGCACCCCCCAATCCGTATCTCGCGCTGACCCTCGGAGAATGGCAGCCGGGCCGCTTCCTCAATTTCAACGGCCTCACCAAACTGGTGACTTCCGCCTGGCCGTTCGCCGCCCTCGCCTACCTCATCTGGCTCGCCACGCGTCGCGCGCGGGACGCGGACTAGCCGCCTGCCTGTAGAATTCCCGATTCATGTCCTACTACGAACGGCACGTTTTCTTCTGCTGCAACCAGAGGGATCCGGCGGAGCGCGTCAGCTGCAACGCCAGGGGCGCGAGCGAAATGCGCGACTACGCCAAGAGCCGGATCAAGGCGCTCGGCCTCGCGGGCCAGGGCAAGGTCCGCATCAATCAGGCGGGGTGCCTGGATCGTTGCGAGGAGGGGCCCTGCATCGTGGTGTACCCCGAGGCCATCTGGTACACCTACGTGGACCGCAGCGACATCGACGAGATCATCGAGGAGCACCTCCGGCACGGCCGGATCGTCGATCGGTTGAGGATCTGATGCGCGCGGCGACCCGGCGCGAATCGATCGCCGGACCCGCTGGCCGCATCGAGTGTGCGCTCGATGCCCCCGACGGCGGCCTTGCCGGCCTTGCCTTGATCGCCCATCCCCACCCGCTGTTCGGCGGTACGCTCGACAACAAGGTGGTGCAGACCCTCGCACGCGCCCTGCTCGAACAGGGCTACCTCGCCCTGCGGCCGAATTTCCGCGGGGTCGGCGCGAGCGAGGGCGCCTACGACGAGGGGCGCGGCGAGGTCGACGACCTCGCGGCGGTGCTCGACTGGGCTCAGCGCGAGCACGGCGAGCTGCCGCTCGCGCTCGCCGGCTTCTCGTTCGGTGCCGCGATGCAGGCCCGGCTCGCGCAGCGGGTCGCGCCACGGCGCATGCTGCTGGTGGGTATCGCGGTGGGCAGTTTCGAGGTTCCGGCGGTGCCGGCCGGCACCCTCTTGGTCCACGGCGAGCGCGACGAGACCGTCCCGCTCGCGGCAGTGCTCGACTGGGCGCGGCCGCAGGAACTGCCGGTGTTGGTGGTGCCCGGGGCCGACCACTTCTTCCACCGGAAGCTGCAGGTTCTGCGCGACATCGTGCGGCATAATTGGCATGCCTGAGGCAATGAGGTAGCCACGACGATGCTCTGGATCAAGGCTCTGCACATCATCTTCATGGTCACGTGGTTTGCCGGCCTGTTCTACCTGCCGCGGCTGTTCGTCTACCATGCGATGTCGCAGGACCGCGAATCGATCGAACGCTTCAAGATCATGGAGCGGAAGCTTTTCTGGGGCATCATGACCCCGGGCGGGATTCTGACCGTGGTGTTCGGCACCTGGTTGTGGCTCGGCTGGCACTTCAGCGGCGGCTGGCTGCACGCCAAGTTATTCCTGGTTGCGCTGCTCGTCGCCTATCACGTCTGGTGCGGCAAATTGATGGTCGATTTCAGGCGCGATCGAAACACCAAAAGCCACGTCTGGTTTCGCTGGTTCAACGAGTTCCCGGTGCTGATCCTCATCGGCGCGGTGATCCTGGTCGTCGTCAAGCCCTTCTGAGCGGGGCCCCCCTTCGCGCCGACGCGGTCAGTCTTCGACGCGGCGGCGCAGCGCCTTGATCCGGCCGCGCCTGATCTTGCCTTCGAGCCGTTTTCGCTCAGAGCTGCGCGTCGGCCGCGTCGGCTTACGCTTGCGGGGCGTGTAGGCGGCGCGCCGCACCAGCTCGTACAGCCTTTCGAGCGCCTCGCTCTTGTTCAGTTCCAGGCTGCGGTGGCGCTGCGCCTTGATGACGACGATACCCTCGCTGCTGATCCGGGCGTCGCGCAGGGCGAGCAGGCGCAGCTTGAGCGGCTGCGGAAGGGACGACGCGCGGATGTCGAAGCGCAAGTGCACCGCGTTGGAGACCTTGTTGACGTTCTGCCCGCCCGCGCCCTGCGCGCGCACTGCGGTGAACTCGACTTCCGCGGGAGGGATCGCGGGCAGGGCGGCGTCCGGGTCCACTCAGAGAGCCCCGACGGCGGACAGGGCGCGGCGAACGTCTTCCACGCCCTCGGCGCTCAATGGCGCCTGCGGCGGCAGCGGCGCGCCCACCGGGTAGCCCTGCAGCTCGAGCCCGCCCTTCACGCAGGCCGCGAGGTTGTATTTGGCGAAGGCCTGGTTCAGGCCCCAGAGCCGGCTCTGCAGGTCCATCGCCGCCGGCCAGTCGCCCTTGCGGCACAGCTCGTAGAGCTCGACGCTCTGGCGCGGCGCGACACACGCCGGCCCCGCCATCCAGCCGACGCCTCCGATCAGCATGACGCAAGCCGGGATGTGGGAGGAGGCGGCGAATACCTTCATGCGCCCCTGCACCCTGTTGATGATCGAGAGCAGCCGGCCCGTATTGAACGAGGCGTCCTTGATGTAACGAATGTTCGGAATGCGGCTCAGTCGGTCGATCACGGGCAGGCTGAGGTCCGAGCGCTGGAAGTTGGGGTTGGTGTACAGGACCACCGGGAGCGAGACCGAATTCGCGGTCGCCTCGAAATAGGCGTATACCCCTTCGTCCGCAACCGGGAAATAGGCCTCCAGAATGGCGAGGATGCCGTCGCAGCCGAGGCGCTCCCATTCCTGCGCCTGCGCGGCGGCGCCGGCCACCGTTGTCGACGCAACCCCGGCGACCACCGGCACCCTTCCACGCGCGGCCTTCACGACGACCTCGACCACGCGCCGGCGCTGCGGCCAATCTAGATAGGCGAACTCTCCGGTGGAGCCGAGCGGGGTGAGCCCGTGCACGCCGGCCCGGATCAGGTCCTCGCACAGGCGCTCGAGCACCTCTGCGTTCACCTCGCCGGAAGCGTCGAGCGGCGAGACGAGGTAGGGAAAGACCCCGTGAAATTCCTGCGCTGGCAGCGGTCGCGGCCCTCTAGACGATGTCGAGGTGCTCGATACCCTTGCTCAGGTCGCGATCCTTCGCCTCCTTGCCGTGCAGCTTGATCGCCAGCCGCACCTCGTTGGTCGAATCGGCGAATCGCAGCGCGTCCTCGTAGCTGATGCGGCCCCTCTCGTAGAGCTCGAAAAGCGCCTGGTCGAACGTCTGCATCCCGAGCTCGCGCGACTTCTTCATGATTTCCTTGATCTCGTGGATCTCGCCCTTGAAGATCAGGTCGGAAATCAGCGGAGAATTGAGCAGGACTTCCACCGCCGCCGCGCGCCCCTTGCCCTCCCTGAGCGGGATCAGGCGCTGGGAAATGACGCCCTTGAGGTTGAGCGACAAGTCCATCAGCAGCTGCTGGCGACGGTCCTCGGGGAAGAAGTTGATGATCCGGTCCATGGCCTGGTTGGCGTTGTTGGCGTGCAGCGTGGCGAGGCACAGGTGGCCGGTTTCGGAGAACGCGATCGCGTGCTCCATTACCTCGCGCTCGCGGATCTCGCCGATCAGAATCACGTCCGGCGCCTGGCGCAGGGTGTTCTTCAGCGCCATGTCCCACGATTCGGTGTCGACGCCCACTTCACGCTGGGTGACGATGCAGTTCTTGTGCGGATGCACGAATTCGACCGGATCCTCGATCGTGATGATATGGCCGTGCGAATTCTCGTTGCGGTAGCCGATCATCGCGGCGAGCGAGGTCGATTTTCCAGAGCCGGTGGCGCCGACGAAGATCACCAGGCCGCGCTTGGTCATCGCCACGTCCTTCAGCACCGCCGGCAGATTCAGCTCCTCGAAGTTCGGAATCGCGGTCGTGATCACGCGCAGCACGATTCCGACCTGCCCCTGCTGCATGAAGACGTTGACGCGAAAGCGGCCGATGCCCGCCGGGCTGATCGCGAAGTTGCACTCCTTGCGCGCCTCGAACTCGGCGGCCTGGCGGTCGTTCATGATCGAGCGCGCGAGCATCTGGGTGTGCCCCGAGGTCAGCGCCTGCTGCGAGACCGGCGTCATCCTGCCGTCGACCTTCATCGCCGGCGGAAAGTTGGCCGTAATGAACAGATCCGAGCCCTTCCTCGCGATCAGCGCGCGAAGAAGGTCGTACATGAATTTGGTTGCCTGTTCCCTTTCCATGCATAGTCTCCTGTGCCGGTGTGCCGGTGCCCGGCGCTCAGCCCGGGAAGATATCCTTGTTCTGCGCCTTGCCGCGCGCCTCGGCCGGCGAAACCAGGTTCCGCTTGACCATATCCTGCAAATTCTGATCGAGTGTCTGCATTCCGAGGTTGGACCCCGTCTGGATCGAGGAATACATCTGCGCGACCTTGTTCTCGCGGATCAGGTTCCGGATGGCCGGGGTGCCGAGCATGATCTCGTGCGCGGCGACGCGCCCGGACCCGTCTTTGGTCTTGAGCAGCGTCTGGGAGATCACCGCACGCAGGGACTCGGACAACATCGCGCGCACCATTTCCTTTTCGGCGGCAGGGAAGACATCGACGATCCGGTCGATTGTCTTCGCCGCCGAGCTGGTGTGCAGCGTGCCGAACACCAGGTGCCCCGTCTCGGCGCCGGAGAGCGCCAGGCGGATCGTTTCCAGGTCGCGCATCTCGCCTACCAGAATCACGTCCGGATCCTCGCGCAGGGCGCTGCGCAGCGCGTTTGCGAAAGAGAGCGTGTGGGGTCCGACTTCGCGCTGGTTGATCAGACACTTCTTCGACTCGTGCACGAACTCGATCGGGTCCTCGATGGTGAGGATGTGCCCGTACTCGTTCTCGTTGACGTGGTTGATCATCGCGGCAAGCGTCGTCGACTTGCCCGATCCGGTCGGACCGGTCACCAGCACGATGCCGCGCGGGTATTCGGAGATGTCCTTGAAAATGCCCGGACACTTCAGCTCCTCGAGCGAGAGAATCTTCGAGGGAATGGTCCGCATCACGGCGGCTGCGCCGCGTTGCTGCACGAACGCGTTGACGCGAAAGCGCGCCAGGTTCGGTACCGCGAACGAGAAGTCGCACTCGAGGTTTTCCTCGTAGAACTTGCGCTGCCCGTCGTTCATGATGTCGTAGATCATCGTGTGCACGTCCTTGTGCTCCAGCGGCGGCACGTTGATCCGGCGCACGTCGCCGTGTACCCGGATCATGGGCGGCAGTCCGGCCGACAAGTGCAGGTCGGAGGCCTTGTTCTTGACCACGAAGGCGAGTAGCTCGGTCAGATCCATTACAATGCTCCAATTGGTCAGGCAGGCGCGTCGCGGGGGGGAAAATCCTCGCAGTTTCAAAAAATTATGGCAATGATTGCGGACAATTTGCAAGGTGTAATCTCACGCATTTCCGCTGCCACGGCCCGGGCCGGGCGCCCTCCCGGAGCGGTCCGCCTGCTCGCGGCGTCGAAAACGCACCCGCCAGCGCGAATTGCCGAGGCCTGCGAGGCGGGCCAGCGGGCATTCGGCGAGAACTATGTCCGGGAGGCCCTCGAGAAGATGGACGCCATGCCGCAGCTGCTCGGCGAGCAGCGAGCGCGCAGCCTCGAGTGGCACCTGATCGGACCCCTGCAAAGCAACAAGACGCGCGCGGCCGCGGAGCGATTCGACTGGGTGCAGAGCGTCGATCGCGAAAAGATCGCGCGGCGGCTGTCCGAACAGCGTCCCGCCGCGCTCGCGCCGCTCAATGTCCTGATCGAGGTCAACCTGTCCGGCGAGGCGAGCAAGAGCGGGGTCGGGGCAGATGGCGCGCTCGCGCTTGCGCGCGAGGTTGCCGCCCTTCCGCGGCTTCGCTTGCGCGGCCTGATGGCGATTCCCGCCCCGAGCGCCGACAGGGCGCAGCAACGGGCCGCGTTCCGGGCCGTGCGCGAGTTGTTCGAGCGCCTGCGCGCGGATGGGCTGGACCTGGACACGCTTTCGATGGGCATGTCGGACGACATGGAGGCCGCGATCGAGGAAGGCGCGACCATGGTCCGCATTGGCAGCGCGATCTTCGGGCTGCGCGAGCGGGTCCGGAGCGCCGCATGAAGATCACGTTTCTCGGCGGCGGCAACATGGCAGGCGCGCTGATCGAGGGTCTGCTTGCGCAGGACTTCGACCCGCGCTCGATCACGGTGATCGAGGTCGATTCCGCAGCGCGCGACAAACTCGCGGCGCAGCACCGCGTGCGCCTGGTCGACGCCCCCGGCGCGGCGGAGCTCGATTCGGACACGCTCGTCCTGGCAGTGAAGCCGCAGGATATGCGCGCGGCGCTCGCGCCGCTGAAGGGCGAGCTCGCATCCCAGCTGGTGATCAGCATCGCCGCGGGGTTGCGTCTGGCGGATTTGTCGCGCTGGCTGGGCGGATACCAGCGGCTCGTGCGCTGCATGCCGAATACGCCCGCGCTGATCGGCGCCGGCATTACGGGGCTCTATGCGCTGCCCGAAGTCAGCGACGCGGAGAAAGAGCGCGCGGCAGGGGTGCTGGGCGCGGTGGGAGAGGTCGTGTGGCTGGACCAGGAGGCGCAGCTCGACCCGGTGACCGCGGTCTCGGGCAGCGGCCCCGCGTACGTATTCTGGTTCATCGAGCACCTCGCGGAAGCGGGGACCAGGCTCGGATTGCCGCGCGACGTCGCCGGCAGGCTCGCGCTGCAGACCGTGCTGGGGGCGTCGAAGCTCGCCGCGCAAAGCGCGGAAACACCGGGTGCGCTGCGCGAACGCGTCACTTCGAAGGGCGGCACGACCGAGGCCGCGCTGCGCGTGTTCGCCGAGGAAGAGCTCGGCGAGCGGTTGATGCGGGCGCTCGCCGCCGCCAGCCGCCGCGGCGCCGAGCTGGGCGAAGAACTGGGCAAGGGGGACTGAGTGCTGCAGCAGATGCTGTCTTTTCTGGTCGACACGGCGGCGATGTTCGTCGTCTACCTGTTGCTCGCGCGTTTTCATTTTCAGTGGCTGGGAGTGCCCTTTCGCAGCCAGGTGGGGGAATTCGTGATCGTCACCACCAACTGGATCGTGCGTCCGGCGCGCCGCGTCATTCCGCCGCTCGCCGGCTATGACCTGGCAACCGCGATCGCGGCGTGGCTGCTGCAGGGGATCGCGCTGTACCTGCTCTTCGCGCTGCGCGGCGGCGACCTGGGCTCGGCGCCCGGCGCGGCCCTGGCGCTGATTGCGATGCTCGCGCTGGTAGATCTGCTTCGCTATAGCGTCTATATGCTCGTCTTCGCGGTCATCGTGCAGGCGATCCTGTCGTGGGTCGCGCCTTACTCGGGGGCGTCCCCGGTGCTCGACGCCGTCACGCGCCCATTTCTGCGTCCGCTGCGCCGCTTCGTGCCGCTGATCGCCAACATCGATCTTTCGCCCCTGGTCCTGCTGATTCTGTTGCAGATAGCGCTGATCCTGATCTGGGGCTTGCGCGGCGCGATCGGGGGCGCTTTCTGAGCGCCTGGTTTCGTGTGGACCCCGGGCGGCTGGTGCTCGAGCTGCATGTTCAGCCCGGCGCGGCGCGCACGGAAGTCGCCGGAGTGCACGGTGGCAGGCTGAAGCTTCGCCTGGCGGCGCGGGCGGTGGATGGCCGGGCGAATGCGGCGCTGATCGAGTTCATCGCCGAGCGCCTCGGCGCGGCGCGGCGCGACGTCGAAATCGAGTCGGGCCGGAGCGGGCGAGCCAAGCGGGTGTCGGTGCGCGGCGCGAAGCGCGGACCGGAAGCGTTGTACGGGGGGCGAGATGCTGGACGGACCTGAGGCGGCATTCGAGCGGCTCAAGACGGTCACTGCAGTCGTTTACGCGCTGCAGGCGGCGGCGTACTTCACTGGCGGACTGACCGCGCTGATCGGGCTAGTCGTCAATTACGTCAAGCTGGACGATGTCCGCGGCAGCTGGCTCGAATCCCATTTCCGGTGGCAGATTCGCACCTTCTGGTGGGCCTTGCTCGGGTTCGTGGTCGGCTGGCTGCTATGGCTCGTATTCGTCGGCATGATCGTGGTCGGGGCGGCCGGCCTCTGGGTCATCTACCGTATCGTCAAGGGTTGGCTCAATCTGTACGACGGCAAGCCGATGTACGCCGGCGCCGCGCCGCCGCCTGCGGGACCTAGCGCCTGAAGCGGCAGGCCTCGGGGTAGGAGAACACGTCTTCCTGGATCCCGGCGCGGATGCGCGCCTGCGTGCCGGTCCAGAACGCGGGGTCGGTGAGGTCGCGATGGCGCGCAAGAAACAGCTCGCGGGCATGGGGGTTGGCGACCAGGAAGCGCTCGAACTGTTCCGGAAACACGTCGTTCGGGCCGACCGACCAGTACGGTTCGGCCGCCATCTCGTCTTCGAAGCTCGCCGGCGGCGGAATGCGGCGGAAATTGCAGTCGGTCATGTATGCGATCTCGTCGTAGTCGTAGAACACGACCCGGTTATGGCGCGTGACGCCGAAATTCTTGAGCAGCATGTCGCCTGGAAAGATGTTCGCGCCGGCGAGTTGCTTGATCGCGCTGCCGTACTCGTCGAGCGCATGCCGCAGCCCTGCCTCGTCGCCATCGCGCACGGCCTGCTCCAGGTACAGGTTGAGCGGCACCATGCGCCGCTCGATGTACATGTGCTTGATCACGATCTGGTCGCCGTCGATCTCGATCGACGATCGTGCCTGCGCCTTCAGCTCCTCGATCAGCTCGGGCGCGAAGCGGGCGAGCGGCAGCGCGACCAGCGAGTACTCCAGCGTGTCGGCCATGCGGCCGACGCGGTCGTGGTACTTGACCAGCTGATACTTGTCCTTGACCGTCTGCCGGTCCATCTCCTTCGGCGGCGCGAAATGGTCGCGGATCACCTTGAACACGTAGGGGAACGAAGGCAGGGTGAACACGAGCATCACCATCCCCTTGATCCCGGGCGCGACGATGAACTCGTCGCTCGAGTGCTTGAGGTGGTAGTGCAGGTCGCGGTAGAAGAGCGTCTTGCCCTGCTTCTGCAGCCCGACCGCCATGTACATCTCGGCGCGCGGCTTGTTCGGCATCAGCTGGCGCAGGAACGAGACGTACGCCGCCGGCACCTCCATGTCGACCAGGAAATAGGCCCGCGCGAACGAAAACAGGAGTTGCAGCTGATCGGGATCGAGCAGCAGCGCGTCCACGTAGAGCTCGCCCCGCTCGTTCTGCAGGATCGGCGCTGCGAAAGGGAGCTCGCGGTGGCCGTTGACGATCTTGCCGATCACGTAAGCCGCCTTGTTGCGGAAAAACAGCGAGCCCATCACCTGTACCTGCAGGCTCGGATAGACGCGCATCGGGCGCGGAAAATGGGTCCGCAGCGCTCTTAATACGCTGCGGATGTCCCGCCGCAGGTCCTCGAACGGATTGGCGAGGCCGAAGCCGGCGATGATCGCGCGCAGCACGCTGCGCAGTCCTCCGTCGCGGGGGTAGTAGCAGCGGTAGGCGGGCTCGTCGCCCTCGAGGTGCTCGGTGGCGACCGCGGGGCGCCAGAAGATGAACTCGTTGCGGTAGTAGTGCCGGTGCAGGACCTGGCAGGCGACCGAGTTGTAGAAGGTCTCGGCGCATTCCGGCTGCCGGTGCTCGTGCAGCAGGCCGATATAGGCGAGCTTGATCGCGGGCCACAACGACTCGTCGCGCTCGGCCTCGGGATAGCTCGCGCGCACCGACTCGACCGCCTCGCTCACGCGCCGGTCGTACATCTGGATGCGCTCGCGCGCGAGCGCACGCATCGCGGCCCAGTCTGCCGCCTCGAAGTGCCGCTTGGCCTGGCGCGCCGCTTCGCGAAACAGGCGATAGTGCTTGTCGAACCCGGCCAGGATGGCGCGCGCGACCCCCTCGGTGAGGTCGGCGCGCGCCTCGTGAACGCGCAGCAGGCCGGCGCCGGCGCTCACGCCCGCCTCAGGCCACCTTCTTCTCGGGCTGCCGCTCGTCGAAGAACTGCTCGTCTTCGGTCGAGCCCTGCAAGGCGGTGGTGGACGCCTTGCCGCCGGTCACGGTCTGGGTGACGCTGTCGAAGTAGCCGGTGCCCACCTCGCGCTGGTGCTTGACGGCGCTGAAGCCCTTCTCGGCCGCCGCGAACTCCTTCTGCTGCAGCTCGACGAACGCGCTCATGTTGTTGCGCGCGTAGCCGTAGGCGAGCTCGAACATCGAATAGTTCAGGGCATGGAAGCCGGCCAGCGTGATGAACTGGAACTTGTAGCCCATCGCGCCGAGCTCGCGCTGGAACTTCGCGATCGACGCGTCGTCGAGGTTGCGCTTCCAGTTGAAGGACGGCGAGCAGTTGTAGGCGAGCATCTTGTCCGGGTACTTGCGGCGGATGCCTTCGGCAAATTTGCGGGCGAAGGCGAGATCCGGAGTGCCGGTCTCGCACCACACCATGTCGGCGTATTCGGCGTAGGCAATTCCGCGCGAGAGCGCCTGATCGAAGCCCTTGCGGGTGCGGTAGAAGCCCTCGGCCGTCCGCTCGCCTGTCAGGAAGGGCTTGTCGCTGTCGTCCACGTCGCTGGTCACGATATCGGCCGCTTCCGCGTCGGTGCGCGCGAGCAGCACGGTCGGCACGCCCATCACGTCCGCCGCCAAGCGGGCCGCGATCAGCTTCTGCACCGCCTCCTGTGTCGGCACCAGCACCTTGCCGCCCATGTGGCCGCACTTCTTCACCGAGGCGAGCTGGTCCTCGAAGTGCACGCCCGCGGCGCCCGCCTCGATCATCGCCTTCATCAGCTCGAAGGCGTTCAGCACGCCGCCGAAGCCGGACTCCGCGTCGGCCACGATCGGCGCGAACCAGTCGGTGTCGCCGCTACCTTCCATCCACTGGATCTGGTCGGCGCGGGCGAGCGCATTGTTGATGCGCCTGACCACGTTGGGAACGCTCGAGACCGCGTACAGCGACTGGTCCGGGTACATCGAAAGGGAATCGTTGGCGTCCGCCGCGACCTGCCATCCCGACAGATAGATCGCCGGCACGCCCGCCTTGACCTGCTGCATCGCCTGGTTGCCGGTCAGCGCGCCGAGGGAATTCACGAACGGCCGCTCGCTGCACAGTTTCCAGAGCTTCTCGGCGCCGTTGCGCGCCAGCGTGTGCTCGACGCGCAGGCTGCCGCGCAGGCGCACCACCTCCTCGGCGCGGTAGCCGCGCGCGACGCCCTTCCAGCGCGGGTTCTCGGCCCAGTCCTTTTCCAGTGCAGCGATCTCGGTCTGTCGTTGATTCATCGTGGCCCCTTTCCTTGTTGAGATGGTCGGTCTACTGGAGGGACCATAACGTAGGGAATTGGCGCACAGCAACAACCGATCGAGACAGGGCTAAGGTCGTGCAAAACAAGCACTTACAAGTACTTAGCGCAAGTCTATTTCACAATGCGGCGGAGGATTTCAGTCCGTTGCTGCAGCGCGATACTGCCGCGGTCGATCAGGTCTGGACCAGCTTGCGGTGGCGGTTGATGCTCATCAGGATGCCGACGCCGATGAAAAGCGTGGCGAGCGAGGTGCCGCCGTAGGACACGAAGGGCAGCGGCACGCCCACCACCGGCAGGATCCCGGCCACCATGCCCATGTTGACGAAGGCGTAGGTGAAGTACATGAGCGTGATGGAGCCCGCCAGCAGGCGCGAGAAGTAGGTCGGCGCGTTGGCGGCGATCATCAGTCCGCGTCCGATCAGCAGCGCGTAGAGCGTGAGCAGAATGCAGTTGCCGATCAAGCCGAACTCTTCCGAGAACACGGCGAAGATGAAATCGGTGTGGCGCTCCGGGATGAATTCCAGGTGCGCCTGGGTACCGTGCAGCCAGCCCTTGCCTGCGATTCCGCCCGAGCCGACCGCGATGGTCGACTGGATGATGTGGTAGCCGGCGCCGAGCGGGTCCTTGGTCGGGTCGAGCAGGGTGAGAATGCGCATGCGCTGGTAGTCGTGCAGCATGCCCCACAAGGGGGGAATACTTGCGAGCGCGAGGGCGGCGAGCGTGGCCAGGATCTTCCAGCTGATGCCGGCGAAGAAGATCACGTAGAAGCCCACCGCGAACACGAGCAGTGCCGTGCCGAGGTCGGGCTGGCGCGCGATGAGCGCCACCGGCAGCGCGAGCAGCAGCCCGGCGAGCGCAAAGTCGCGCAGGCGCAGCGCCGTTTCGTAGCGGTGGAAATACCACGCCAGCATCAACGGCACGGCGATCTTCATCATTTCGGACGGCTGCACCCGCACGAAGCCGAAGGGCAGCCAGCGCCGCGCCCCGTTCACCACGTCCCCGAACAGGGCGACGGCGATCAGCAGCACGAGCCCGACCAGGTAGGCCGGCAGCGCATAGCGCGCGAGCGTCTGCGGCGTAACCTGCGCGGCGACCCACAACGCCACGAATGCCACTGCGAAATTGACGAGCTGGGCGTGAAACCGCGCCGGCGTGTCGTAGCTCGCCGAATAGAGCGTGGCGAGCCCGATTCCGGTCAGTGCGAGCACGATGCCCAACAGCGGGCCGTCGATGCCGCTCATGGCCCGCGCCAGCGCTCGGCGGATGGTGACGGGGGTCAGCGTCATCAGTCGGTCCCCGCGGCGTCGGGTTTGACGCCCTTTGTCGGCGGAAGCTTGCCAAGCAGATAATAGTCCAGCACTGCGCGCGCGATCGGCGCCGCCGCCTGCGCCCCGAAGCCGCCGTTTTCTACCACCACCGCGAGCGCGATCTTCGGGCTTTCGACCGGCGCGAACACGACATAGAGCGAGTGGTCGCGCAGGCGCTCGGCGATGTTCTTCGCCTCGTATTTCTCGTTCTGCTTGATCGCGATGACCTGCGCGGTCCCGGTCTTGCCGGCGCTGGTGTACTGGGCCCCCTTGAAGGCGCGCGAACCGGTGCCCTCGGGATCGGTGTTGACGCCCTGCATGGCATGCTTGATGAAGGCCACGTTCGCCGCGTGCAGGGCAATCCGGCGCACCAGCTCCGGCTCGACGTAGCGGCGCTCGCCCGTGCGGGAATTGTCGATATGGTCGACCAGGTGCGGTTTGTACATCGCGCCGCCGTTGGCGAGCGTGGCCAGGGCGAGCGCGAGCTGCATTGGCGTGTAGGCGTTGTAGCCCTGCCCGATCCCTACCGAGATCGTTTCACCCGGGTACCACCTCTGCTGCTCCGGGCTCCTGAAGCGCCGGGCCTTCCATTCCGGCGACGGCAGCACGCCGGCCGATTCGCCCTCCAGGTCGATGCCGGTGCGCGAGCCGAAGCCGAACGGGGCGAGGAAGTGCGCGATCGCTTCGATGCCGAGATCGTTCGCGAGATTGTAGTAGTAGGTGTCGCAGGACACGACTATGGACTTGTAAAGATCGACCACGCCGTGCCCGCCCGGCTTGTCGTCGCGGAAGCGCCGTCCGCCGAACATGAAATACCCCGGATCCACGATCGAGCTCTTGGGTGTGCGCTTGCCCAGCTCGAGCGCCGCCAGCGCGAGGTAGGGCTTGAGCGTCGAACCGGGCGGATAGAGCCCGGCGATGGCGCGGTTGTTGAGCGGATGATCCGGCGAGTTGTTGAGCGCGTCCCAGCTTTGCGGGTCGATGCCGTCGACGAACAGGTTCGGATCGAAGCCGGGCTCGGACACCATGGCGAGCACGGCCCCGGTTGCCGGCTCGAGCGCGACAAGCGCGCCGCGCCGGTCGCCGAACGCCGCTTCGGCCACCTGCTCGAGCCCGGTGTCGATCGTAAGCGCCACATCGTCGCCGGGCTGGGCCGGGGTCCGGGCGAGCGTCCTCACGGCGCGCCCGGCGGCGTCGATCTCGACCTGCTCGAAGCCGGTTTTGCCGTGCAGATCCTCCTGGTAGCTGGCCTCGATTCCGCTCTTGCCGATCACGTCCGTGCCGCGGTAGTTCGCGGCCAGCCCCTCTTCCTCGAGCCGCTCCTGGTCGCGTTCCGTGATCCTGCCGATGTAGCCGAGCACGTGCGAGGCGGTCTTGCCGAGCGGGTAGTCGCGGAACAGCCTCGCCTTGATCTCGACGCCCGGAAAACGATAGCGGTTCGCCGCCACCCGTGCGACCTCGACGTCGCTGAGACGGGTGCGGATCGGCAGGCTCTCGGCGCTGCGCGTCTCGGTGAGCAGCCTTTTGAAGCGGCTGCGGTCCCTGGGCGTGATCGAAACCAGCTTGGAGAGCCGGTCGATGGTGCCCTCCAGGTCGGGTGTCTTGTCCGGTGCGATCTCGAGCGTGTAGCCGGAGTCGTTACCGGCCAGCACGACGCCGTTGCGATCGACGATCAGGCCGCGGTTCGGCGGAACCGGAACAATCGAAATACGATTGTCCTCGGCCTTGGTCTGGTAATAGTCGTGCTGTACCACTTGCAGGTAAATGAAGCGCGCCAGCAGAATCCCGAATCCGAGCAGCGCCACAGCCGCGGCGATCGCCAGACGCAGATGGAAGCGGTGCCGCTCGCGCTCGTAATTCTTGAGCTCCGCAACCTGCATCGTCCTAGATGGCTCTCTTCTCGTCCGGCGCGACCTGGCGGCGCTGGGGGGCGAGCAGCAGCGCCGAGGCGAGCGGCCACAACAGCGCTCCGATCAGCGGCCCGACGAAAATCGTCCAGCCCGGGAACTCCGCGCCGGCGACGAGCCGCACCAGCGCCGTGACCGCGACCCCGAATGCGAGCAGCGGTGCTATGTGCAGCGCCTGTTGCAGGGGCCCGAACCACAGGATGCGGCGCGACAGCGAGATCGCGAAGAAGGCAAGCAGCGAATAGGCGAGCGCGTGCTGGCCGAGCAGTACCCCGTTGCCGGCGTCGATCACCAGGCCAAGCACCCAGCCGATTCCAAGGCCGACCACGCGAGGTTGATGCACGCACCAGAAGACGAGCACCAGGGCGACGAAATCCGGGGTCATCCGCAAATCCGGCCAGGGCAGAAAGTCGAGCAGCATCGCGGCCGTGAACGAGATCGCGATCGTGCTCAGCCTCACCGGCCGCAGGATATGCTGCGCGCTACCGGGTCCGAGTGCCATTGTGGAGCCTGCGCAGGCGACGAGATTTGGGTTGGCGCGGTTTGCGCGGTTCGGTCGGGCCGAAGTTCGGGGGCGGCCTCGAAGCGCCTGCGAGCACGAGCACGAAGCGCCCCTTGTCGACACCTGCCGCGGGCTTGCACAGCACGCGCGCGAAGGCGTGAGCGGAGTCACGCTCGACGCTCACCACGGTCGCGACGGGCAGCCCCGCCGGATAGGTGCCGTCGATGCCGGAAGTGACGAGCCGGTCGCCGTTTCCGATTTCGGCGTTTGGCGCCATGAAGCGCAGCTCGAGCATTCCGGAAGACCCGCCGCCGAACGCGATCGCGCGCAGACCGCTGCGCATCACCTGAACCGGCACCGCCTGACTCTTGTCCGTAATGAGCGTCACCTCCGAGGAGAAGGGATGAACGCGGGTCACCTGGCCGATCACGCCGCCCGCATCGACGACGGGGCTGCCGGGCACGACGCCCTCCTGGGTCCCCTTGTCGACGATGAGCTTGAGGGCATACGGGTCGCGTCCGGAGTAAATGATCTCCGCCGGAATGGTGCGTCGCTTCAGCCGCTTGCCGGCTTCGATCATGCGCTGCAGCCGCTCGCCTTCCGCCGCCGCGGCCTCGTTGCGCTGAGCCGAGCGCAGCGCCTCCAGCATGCGGGTGCGCAATTGGGCATTTTCCTCTCGCAGCGAAGACTGGGTGGCGAAGTAATCCCCCAGCCGGCGACCGAGCTCGGACGGAGCGGTCGCGAGGCGTTGCAGGGGGTACGCGATCAGCGAAAAGACGCTTCTCACCCCTTCCGTGTAGTGGAAGCGGGCATCCAGCACCAGCAGGGCGAGCGAAAGCGAGGCGAAGAACGCCAGCCGGACGACCGGCGCGGGCCCGCGCTTGAAGAACGGTGGGGGGCTGTGCTCCATCCCCCCATCACTCAATCATTCGTGAAAATGGGCCCGAAATGTTCCATCTTCTCGAGCGCCTTGCCGGAGCCGCGGACCACACAGGTCAGCGGGTCGTCCGCGACGATGACCGGCAGCCCCGTCTCCTCCATCAGCAGGCGGTCGAGGTCGCGCAGCAGCGCGCCGCCTCCGGTGATGACCATGCCCTTCTCGGCGATGTCGGCGCCGAGCTCGGGCGGCGTCTGCTCGAGCGCGGACTTGACCGCGGACACGATCTGGTTGAGCGGCTCGGTGAGCGCCTCGAGAATCTCGTTTGAACTGATGGTAAAGCTGCGCGGAATACCCTCGGCAAGATTGCGGCCCTTGACCTCCATCTCGCGTACTTCGCTGCCCGGGAACGCCGAGCCGATCTCCTTCTTGACCATCTCGGCGGTGGTTTCGCCGACCAGCATGCCGTAGTTGCGCCGGATGTAGTTGATGATCGCTTCGTCGAACTTGTCGCCGCCGACGCGAACCGATCCCGAATACACCATGCCGCCGAGCGAGATGACGCCGACCTCCGTCGTGCCGCCTCCGACGTCGACCACCATCGAGCCGGTCGCGTCCGCGACCGGCATGTCCGCGCCGATCGCCGCCGCCATCGGCTCTTCGATCAGGTAGACCTGGCCGGCGCCGGCGCCGATCGCCGACTCGCGGATCGCGCGGCGCTCGACCTGCGTCGAGCCGCAGGGCACGCAGATGATGATGCGCGGGCTGGGCGAGAACAGCTTGTTGTCGTGAACCTTCTTGATGAACTGCTTGAGCATCTGCTCGGTGACCGTGAAGTCGGCGATCACGCCGTCCTTCATCGGCCGGATGGCGGTGATGTTGCCCGGCGTCTTGCCGAGCATCTGCTTGGCTTCCTTGCCGACCGCCTGGATCGTTTTCTTCGCGTTGGGGCCGCCCTCCTGCCGGATCGCGACAACCGAAGGCTCGTCGAGCACGATCCCCTTGCCTCGAACGTAGATCAGCGTGTTCGCCGTCCCGAGGTCGATGGCGAGATCGTTGGAAAAGTAGCTGCGCAAAAATCCGAACATGTGCGTGGCGAGCCCTCTCGAATCCGGTTTCCGTTACGCCTTAACTTCGATCGCTAAGGCTGTGTCCCGATTGGGGGTTCGGAAGGCCCTCCTCCCGCGCCCCGAAGGGCTTCTATGATACTCTAATGCCACCTCCGGCATAGGTACGGAGGCGCATTTCTGCGCTGCAATGTCACTCTCTCCAGATCAGATCGAACGCCTCGCGCGGCTCGCGCGTATCGCCCTTGCGCCGGCCGAGGAGGCCGCTGTCGTCAACCAGCTGAATCGGGTGCTCGGGCTGATCGACCAGATGCGGGCGGTCGATACCGCCGGCATCGAGCCGATGTCCCACCCCGTGGACGTCGCTCAGCGGCAGCGGGCCGACGTCGTCGATCAGCCGGATCAGCGCGAGCTGTTCCAGTCGGTCGCCCCGTCGGTGGAGGCGGGGCTCTACCTGGTCCCCAAAGTCCTCGAGTAGCGGTGCTGAACGCGACCCTGAACGAGCTTTCCGCCGCGCTGGCGGAAAAGCGGATTTCCAGCGTCGAGCTGACGCAGATGTTCCTCGCGCGGATCGAGCGCCTGAACCCGGAACTGAACGCTTTCATCACCGTCGACACGGCCCGTGCGCTGGACGATGCGCGTCGCGCCGATTCCGCGCGCGCCGCGGGCGAGGCGGGCCCGTTGCTGGGTATCCCTTTGGCGCATAAGGATATTTTTTGCACCAGGGGCCTGCGCACGACCTGTGGCTCGAAGATGCTGGCCGATTTCGTCAGCCCCTATGATGCAAGCGTCATCGAGCGTCTGCGCGCGGCCGGCACGGTCCTGCTCGGCAAGACCAATATGGACGAGTTCGCGATGGGCTCGTCGAACGAGACCTCGTTCTTCGGGCCGGCCAGAAACCCGTGGAACAAGACTCTGGTGCCGGGCGGGTCCTCCGGCGGCACGGCGGTCGCGGTCGCCGCGCGGATGGCGCCGGCCGGCACCGGCACCGATACCGGGGGCTCCATCCGGCAGCCTGCGGCGCTGACCGGCGTGTGCGGCCTCAAGCCGACCTATGGCGTGGTGTCGCGCTACGGCATGATCGCCTTCGCCTCGTCGCTCGACCAGGGCGGGCCGATGGCGCGGTGCGCGCTGGACCTGGCGCTTTTGATGAACGCCATGGCGGGTTTCGACGCGCGGGACTCGACCAGCCTCGAGCGGCCGCAGGAGGACTACACGCGCGATCTCGGGCTGCAGCTCGAGGGCCTTCGCATCGGACTGCCTAGGGAATTCTCGGGCGAGGGAGTCGAACCCGAGGTGCGCAGCGCCGTCGCGGAGGCGGTGCGCTGGTTCGAATCGCAGGGGGCGACGACGGTCCCGGTCGAGCTGCCCAATGCCGCACTGGCGGTGCCCGTGTACTACGTCCTCGCCCCGGCGGAGGCCTCGTCCAACCTGTCGCGCTTCGACGGCGTGCGGTACGGCCATCGCGCGAAGGACTATGCGGACCTCGCCGACATGTACAGCCGGACCCGGGCGGAGGGCTTCGGCGAGGAAGTCAAACGCAGGATCCTGGTGGGAACCTACGTTCTGTCACACGGCTACTATGACGCCTATTATCTCCAGGCGCAGAAGCTGCGCCGCCTGATCGCGCAGGATTTCGCAGCGGCGTTCCGGGCCTGTGATGTGGTCCTCGGGCCGACCACGCCCACCACCGCGTTTCCGATCGGCGCCAAGATCGACGATCCGGTGCAGATGTACATGAACGACATCTTCACGATTCCCGCGCCGCTCGCCGGCTTGCCTGGACTGTCGGTTCCGTGCGGGTTCGACGGCAAGGGGCTGCCGGTCGGGCTTCAGCTGACCGGCGACTACTTTTCCGAGGCGCGGCTGCTCGGCATCGCGCACCGCTACCAGCAGGCCACCGACTGGCACCTGCGAGTGCCGAAGGAGGCACCGCTGTGAGCTGGGAGGTCGTAGTCGGGATCGAGACCCACGCGCAGCTGCGCACCCTGAGCAAGATCTTTTCGGGCGCGGCGAACGAGTTCGGCGCCCCGCCGAATACGCAGGCCTGCGCGGTCGACATCGCGCTTCCGGGCGTGCTTCCGGTTCTGAACCGCGCCGCGGTCGAGCACGCGATACGCTTCGGACTCGCGATCGGCGCCGAGCTGAGCCGCCGCTCGGTCTTCGCGCGCAAGAACTACTTCTATCCGGACCTGCCGAAGGGCTATCAGATCAGCCAGTACGAGCTGCCGATCGTCCGGGGCGGCTCGCTGACGATCCTGACTGACGCCGGCGCCAAGACGGTGCGCATTACCCGGGCCCACCTGGAAGAGGATGCGGGAAAGTCGCTGCACGAGGACTTTCACGGCATGTCGGGCATCGACCTGAACCGGGCCGGCACGCCGCTGCTCGAAATCGTGACCGAGCCCGACCTGCGGGGGGCCAGGGAGGCCGTGACCTACGCGCGCGCGCTGCACGCCCTGGTGACCTGGATCGGCATTTGCGACGGCAACATGCAGGAGGGGTCGTTCCGATGCGACGCGAACGTGTCGGTGCGCCGAGCCCCGGAGCAGCCGCTCGGCACGCGCTGCGAGATCAAGAACCTGAATTCCTTTCGTTTCATGGAGCGCGCGATCGAGTTCGAGGCGCGGCGCCAGATCGAGCTGCTCGAGGCGGGCGGCAGCGTCGTCCAGGAAACCCGGCTCTACGATCCGGAGCGCGACGAAACCCGCCCGATGCGGACCAAGGAGGACGCTCAGGACTACCGCTATTTTCCCGATCCCGACCTGCTGCCGCTGGTGCTCGCAGAAGACGAGATCGAGCGGATCCGCCGGACCATGCCCGCGTTGCCGGAGGAGAAGCGGCGTGAATTCGCCGCTTCGGGCATTCCGGAGCCGCAGGCGATCCTGCTCACGTCCAGCTTCGGCTTGAGCAGCTACGCGACCCGCGCGCTCGAAGGCGCGCCGAAGGGCCGGGGTGCGACGATCGCCAACTGGATCACGGGCCCGCTCAGCGCGAAATTGAACGAGGAGAACCTCGACATCGAGCAAAGCCGCGTCTCGGCCGACCGTTTGCGTCGCCTGGCCGAACGGATCGACGATGGAACGCTTTCGGGAAAGATGGCGAAGGAAGTCTTCGACTCGATGTGGGCCGGCGAAGGCGATCCCGACGCGATCATCGATCGCAAGGGCTTGAAGCAGATCAGCGACGCAGGGGCCATCGAAAAGCTGGTGGACGAGGTGCTGGCGGCGAACGCCAGGCAGGTCGAGGACTTCCGCGCGGGTAAGGAAAAAGCCTTCAATTCACTGGTCGGACAGGTGATGAAGGCCACCAAGGGCAAGGCGAATCCGGCGCAGGTCAACGACATCCTGCGCCGCAAGCTCGGCTAGGCGGCATTGCGGGGCGCTATTTGCCGCCCGTCAGCTGGATATAAAGCTTCTTGTCCTTGTCGTACCTCGCGTTGATCACCGCAGCCTCCTTCTTCTTGTAGTCCAGCAGGGATCGCTGCGTTTCGATCTGCGACTGCGCCGACCCGACATTCGACTGGCTCTGCGGATCCTTCTTGTCCTTCAGCTTGGCGATCTGCTTCTTCAAAGCCGCGATGTCCGATTCGATGTTGTCGATTTCGCGGTTGACCGGCGCGAGCGCTCGAGCGCGCGCGGCCTCGATTTCCTTCACGCTGGTGTAGGTGGCAAGCAATGCGCGCGCCCGCCGCGCCTCTTCCCTGCGGGCCTGCTCCTGATCGCGCTTCTTCTTCTCCTCGGCCGCCTTGGCCGCCGGGTCCTCCTCCTTGACGAACGGCTCAATTCGCTTGATCACAAGCCCTTGCTGGTTGAGCAGCTCATAGGGGAGGCCAATGCATTCCCTCGGTACGATCTGGCCGTAATACCTTCTCCCGTCCTTGCCGGTGCAACGGAAAGATTGAGCCCAGGCCGAGAGCGGCAGCGCGACGAACACGGCGGCTGCGAACGCAGCGGTGATCGACGTACGGCGGCGCATTGCATTCCCCCTGCATTTCTGAGGTAACCTCATTCTAACGCGAGGCAGGGGGGTTCACCTGTTAAAATTCCCCGCCATTTCCCTGTACGACCGCCATGCAATCAGCCGACCGAGCCCTCATCGCCGAAACGACCGCGAAGATGCTGCTGGAGGTCAAAGCGGTGCTGTTCTGGGAAGACAAGCCGTTCATCTTCACCTCGGGCTGGGCGAGCCCCGTGTACATCGATTGCCGCAAGCTGATCTTCTATCCGCGCATTCGCGCGCAGCTGGTGGATTTCGCCGCCGCCACGCTGCAGCGCGATGCGGGATTCGAGCAATTCGATGTCGTCGCCGGCGGCGAGACCGCCGGCATTCCCTACGCGGCCTGGATCGCCGACCGACTCGGCCTGCCGATGCAGTATGTCAGGAAAAGGCCGAAGGGCTTCGGCCGCAACGCGCAGATCGAAGGCGACGTAAGGGAGGGCGCGCGGACCTTGCTGGTCGAAGACCTCACCACCGACGGGCGCTCGAAGATCAACTTTTGTCAGGCATTGCGGAACGCGGGCGCGGTGGTCGAGCACGTGTATGTCAATTTCTACTACGACATCTTCCCGGAGTCGAAAAAGATCCTCGGCGACCTGGGCGTCGAGCTGCATTACCTGGCGACCTGGTGGGACGTGCTGTCGGTGGTCAGGCAGGGCGGCTACCTGCCTGCGCCGCAGATCGAAGAAGTCGAGAAGTTTCTCAAGGCGCCGGCGCAATGGTCGGCCGCGCATGGCGGAGCGGCGAACTCGCCAGCGCCCTGAATGCGCATCATCACGCTGAACGTAAACGGAATTCGTTCGGCCGCAAAGAAAGGCCTGTTCCGCTGGCTCGCGGCGCAGCGCGCCGATGTCGTCTGCTTGCAGGAGATGAAGGCGCAGGAAAGCGACCTCGATGACGGGCTGCACGTGCCGAAGGGATACATGCCCTTCTATGCGCTGGCCGAGAAGAAGGGCTACAGCGGCGTGGCGCTGTACTCGCGCCGCGCGCCCGACGAGGTGATCAAGGGATTCGGCACGCACGAGTTCGACTCGGAGGGACGCTACCTCGAGGCGCGCTTCGGCACGCTCTCGGTCGTCTCCCTCTACCTGCCCTCGGGCTCGTCCGGCCCGCACCGTCAGGCCTCGAAGTTCCGCTTCCTCGACGCTTTCATGCCGCAGCTGAAGAAGCTCGCGCGCGCGCGGCGCGAGGTGATCCTGTGCGGCGACTGGAACATCGCGCACAAGGAAATCGACCTCAGGAACTGGCGCTCCAACCAGAAGAATTCGGGCTTCCTGCCCGAGGAGCGGGCCTGGTTGAGCAGGGTGTTCGACGAGGTCGGGATGGTCGACGTCTTCCGGCGCCTGAACCGCAAGCCGGACCAGTACACCTGGTGGTCGAACCGCGGCCAGGCCTGGGCGAAAAACGTCGGGTGGCGCATCGATTACCAGATCGCCACTCCGGGCGTGGCGAAAACCGCGGCGAAGGAATCGATCTACAAGCGGCGGCGCTTTTCCGATCATGCGCCACTGACCATCGACTACGAATACGAGCTGCGCGCCGCAGGCGGCTGAGCGAGCTTGCAAAAGAGCAGACATCGCTGGCTTGATGACCTGAAGGTATACGCCGAGCCGCCCGTGGCGCGCATGCTGCTGCTTGGCTTCTCGTCGGGCCTGCCGCTTCTGCTGATTCTCGGCACACTTGCCTTCCGGCTGCGCGACGCTGGAATCGACCGCACGACGATCGGGTTCTTCAGCTGGGTGGGGCTCGCCTACGGATTCAAGTGGGCATGGGCGCCGCTGGTGGACCGCTTGCCGCTGCCGTGGCTCACGCGCCGGCTCGGGCGTCGAAGAAGCTGGCTGCTGGCGGCGCAGCTCGTCATCGTCGCAGGCCTTTCCGGCATGGCGCTTACCGACCCGACGCATAACCTGGACCGCCTGGTCGCATTCGCGCTCCTGGTAGCGTTCGCTTCGGCGACCCAGGACATTGCCCTGGATGCATTCCGCATCGAGTCCGCCGATGTATCGCGTCAGGCGGCGATGGCGGCGGCTTATCAGGTCGGGTATCGCACGGCGATGATCACCGCCTCGGCGGGGGCGCTCTGGATTGCCGCGGTATTCGATCCGGACGAGGCGACTTTTCAGCACGCCCCTTGGCGGATCGCCTACCTGTGCATGGCCGGGCTGATCGGAGTCGGCATCGCCACGGTGCTTTTTTCGAATGAACCGAGGGTCGCAGTGCCGGCCGCGACGTCGCGCCGCCGGAGCGAGGTCGCGGCGCATCTGCACTCGCGCCTGTTGTCGTGGTTCTATACGGCCGCGGTTGACCCGTTCCTCGATTTCGTGCTGCGCTATCGCTGGCACGCCGTGCTGCTTCTTGCCCTGATCGGGACCTACCGCATATCCGACATTGTGCTCGGCGTGATGTCGAGCCCCTTCTACCACGACATGGGCTTCACCAAGGAGGAAGTCGCTGCGATCTCGGGCGTGTACGGCGTGTTCATGACCCTTGCCGGCGCCGCGGTTGGCGGGGTGCTGACACTGCGTTACGGCGTGATGCGGATATTGCTGCTGGGCGCCGCCCTGTCTGCCGTCACCAACCTCCTGTTCGCCTGGCTTGCTACCCGCGGACACGATATACCCGGGCTCGTGTTCGCGATTTCGGCGGACAACCTGAGCGGCGGGATTGCAAGCGCGGCGTTCATCGCGTATCTCTCGGGGCTGACCAACGTAGCCTACTCGGCGACCCAGTACGCACTGTTCAGCTCGGTCATGCTCCTGCTGCCGAAATTCGTGGCCGGCTGGTCCGGCTGGGTCGTGGACAACTACGGCTACGAGAATTTCTTCATCGGAACCGCGGCAATTGGCGCACCGGTGCTGCTTTTCGCCTGGCTTGCCGGACGCGTGGCGCCAGTTCGCTCAAGGGACGGGGCGGGCTAGACTCCGCGTTCCCTGAAACCGCCAGCGGCGCCGCATCGAGACGGTCGACACGGCGCCGCGCGGTTGAATCGGCGCGCTCAATCCGCCGTGGTCGGATCGATGACCGAGCGTACCCGGGCGACGCTGTCGGCCGGAAACCCGCCCTGTTTTGCGTGCTGACGCACCGTATCGGCGTCCGGGGCGATGTAAAGGCAGTAGATCTTGTCGTCGGTAACAAAGCTTTGCACCCACTGGATCTTCGGGCCCATGCTTTCAAGCACGCCGCAGGATTTCTGCGAAATGGCCCTTAACTCCTGCGGCGGCAGCTTGCCCGCGCCGGCGATTTCACGCTCGATGACGAACTTCGGCATTTGAGTCTCCTTTGTTCGGTGTCCGGGGCGTGCACCACGCATCGCCCGAGCGCAGTGTGACGAGCACGGGCGTCGCCGTATTGAGGCGAGCGTCCCGGCCAAAAGGACGATTGTCGACACTGCCGGGACAGCTGTCCCGGCCTAGCTCCGGGTCGGACGGCGGCTCACGCCCAGGCCCGCCTCGCGTGCCATGACGATCGCCTGGTAGCGGTGGGCGACGCCGATCTTGTCGAACACGCGGGTGATGTGGTTGCGAACGGTCTTCTCCGACAGCGCGAGCTCGGCCGCGATCTGCGCGTTGTCGAGGCCGCGCGCGATCCCCTCAAGCACCTGGCGCTCGCGCTCGGTGAGCTCGGCGACCCGATCCAAGATCGTTGCGACGGCGTCCTGCGTGCCCGGTGTGTCCAGGAAGGCCCTGACTTCTTCCTTCAGGCGCATCCACGCGGGCTCGTCGGGTAGCAGCATGTGATTTTCGCTTTCGAGCTCGACGAAGCGGGCGTCGGGGATCAGGCTGCCCAGCAGGCGTCCCTCCTCGACCGGCGCCACCCTGTCGCCGAGGGCGTGGACGACGAGAGTCGGGCACTTGACGCGCGGCGCGGCATCTCGCACGTCGACGCGGAAGGTCGTATTCATGAACGGTACGACGTTGTTGGGCGAAATCGCGAGGCGCTGCAGCTCGGTGTACGAGCGCAGGTGCTCGATGCCGCCGCCGGGCTGGAACATCGAGGCCCAGACCTGCATGAACGCGTGATTTTCGCGCCCCCAACCGAGCTGCGCCATATCGAGCAACACCCTGGCCTTGAGCGGCTCGGGCTTCAGTTCGGTGCGCAACAGCATGCCGCGTGCGTAGGTGCCGTAGAGCACGAGCCGGCTGACTCGCTCGGGGTGGTCGGCGGCGTACGCGACGGCAATCGGCCCGCCTTGGCAGACGCCGAGAAGCGGGAAACGCTCGATCCCCGCGGCGTCCACCACCGCAGCGAAGTCGCGCACCCAGGTGTCGAGCGAAACGTTCAGGAACGAGCGGTCCGAGAGTCCGGTGCCGCGCAGGTCGTAGCGCAAGAGGGCGTAATCGCCCGAGAAGTGCTCGAGCCAGGGCCGCCACGCGAGGCTGCGCCACTGATGCTCCAAGTGGCTGAGCCAGGTGGCCGACATGACCAAGGGCGCGCCACGGCCGCTTAACGCGTACGCAAGGCGGGCGCCGTCAAAGCTGCAGCAAAACCGAACTTCCTGACTCATGGCGACCTCATGATACTGCGGCTAAGGCTGCCGGGAGCCGACCTACTTCGGCGCGCGCAGGCTCGGCAGGCCGATGCCGGTGGCGTCGAAGCCGCCGTCGACCGCAAGGGTCTGGCCGTTGACGTAGCTTGCCGCCTCGCTGCAAAGGAACCAGACCGCTTCGGCGATCTCGGCCTCGGTGCCGTAGCGGTTGAGCGGGATCGCGTCGTGATAGCCGGCGCGGATGTCGGGCGTGTGGACCTGCTTCGCCATCGCGGTATCGACCGGCCCGGGGGCGACCGCGTTGACCCGAATGCCGAGGTTGCCCAGCTCGGCGGCCTGCTGCTTCGTGAGGTGCGCCAGCCCGGCCTTGCTGGTGCCGTAGGCCACCCTCAGAGTGCTGGCGCGCAGCCCCGAGATGGACCCGATGTTGACCACGCTGCCGCCTCCGCTCTTCAGCATGTGCGGGGCGCAGGCTTGAGTACAGATGAACGGGCCCGAGAGATTGACGGCAAGTATCCGCGCCCATTCCTCGAAGCTGGTCTCGAGCAGGGGCTTGAACACGGCAATCCCCGCGTTGTTCACCAGCGCATCGATGCGGCCGAAGCGAGTCGCTATCCGCTCGACCGCGACGTCGACCTGCCCCGGCTCGGCCACGTCGCACACTATCGCGAGCACGCGACCCGGGTCGGCGAGGGATTTCTCGGCGCTCGCCAGCGTCGCGCCGTCGATGTCGAGCAGCGCGACACTCCATTGCTCGCCGAGAAACCTCCGCGCGACGGCGAGCCCGATCCCGCGCGCGGCGCCGGTGACGACTGCGACTTTCACGCGCTCTGCCGGCAGTCCTTCATGCGCTTCTTCTGCCGCTCCTTGTGGTCGAAGTTGGATGGGTCGAGCCAGCGCTCGAACGCCTGCTTGAGCGCGGGCCACTCCTTGTCGATGATCGAAAACCACGCCGTGTCGCGATTGGCATCCTTCACCATCATGTGCTGGCGGAAGGTCCCCTCGTAGCTGAAGCCGAAGCGCTCGGCGGCGCGCCGCGAGGGCTCGTTGAGCGCGTTGCACTTCCACTCCAGGCGGCGGTAGCCGAGCTCGTCGAAGGCGTAGCGCGCGACCAGGAAGAAGGCCTCGGTCGCGACGCGGGTGCGCGCGATCGCCGGCCCCCAGAGGATCCCGCCGATTTCGATCACGCCGTGCTCGGGGACGATCCGCATCAGGGCCTGACGCCCCTCGCAGCGTCCGCTCGCGGAATCGACAACCGCGAAGTAAAGCGGGTCTTCCGACTCCGCGGCGCGGGCAAGCCAGCGATCGAAGTCGGCTCGCGGCTGCGGCGCCTCGAACAGATAGCGAAAGCGCTCTTCCGCGCCGGGCGCCATGGAGGCGGCGAACAGCTGCGCGACGTGGCGCGCGGGATCGAGCGGCTCCAGGCGGCAGTAGCGCCCCGCGAGGGGCTCGCGGGCGGGACGCGGGCGGCTAGGCCACGGCACAGCGGTAGACCGCGATGCTGCCGAAGAGATTCGGCAGGAAGCCGACCTGCCGTCCTTCGTGCAGCGCCACGCGCTCGCGAATGCGGATGCCGAGCTTGCGGCAGAGGTCCTCGAAATCCGTGGTGGTGCAAAGATGGACGTTCGGCGTGTTGTACCACTCGTAGGGCAGCTCCTCGGACACCGGCATACGGCCGAGGAGGACCTGCAGGCGGGAGGACCAGTGGCCGAAATTCGGGAACGAGACGATCGCCTCGCGCCCGACGCGCAGCATCTCCCGCATCAGCTGCTCGATGCGCCGGATCGTCTGCAGCGTCTCCGACAGGATCACTGTGTCGAAGGAGCCGTCGCGGAACAGGGACAGGCCGCTCTCCAGGTCGAGCTGCAGTACGTTGATGTCGTTCCTGACGCAGGCCACCACTTCCGCATCGTCGATTTCCACGCCGTACCCAGGCGCCCCACGCGACTCCCACAGGTATTTGAGCAGGGCGCCGTCGCCGCAGCCGAGATCGAGCACGCGCGCGCCCTGCGACACCCAGCGCGCGACGGCGGCGAAGTCGGGGCGCGCGGCGAGCAGTGCCTGTTCGGAGGAAGTCACAGCTCGATGTTGCCGAAATAGGCGCGCAGCGCGCCGAAATAGCGCGCGTCGTCCATCAGGAATGCGTCGTGTCCGCCGGGCGCGTCGATTTCCAGGTACGAGGCGATCTTGTGCGCGTCGAGCAGCGCCTTGACCAGCTCGCGGGAGCGCGCCGGAGCAAAGCGCCAGTCCGACTTGAACGAGATGACGAGAAATGCGGCCCGTGCGCGCGCCAGCGCCGCCGCGAGGTCGCCGTCGTAGTCGGCCGCCGGATCGAAGTAGTCGAGCGCCTTGGTGATGCGCAGGTAGGTGTTGGCGTCGAAATAGCTCGAAAACTTGTCGCCCTGGTAACGCAGGTAGCTTTCGACCTCGAAGTCGATGTCGAAATCGAAGCCCAGGGCCGCGCGCCGCAGCTGCCGGCCGAACTTGTCCATCATCGCCTCATCCGACAGGTAGGTGATATGGCCGATCATGCGCGCGATGCGCAGGCCCCGCAGCGGCACTACGCCCTTGTCGTAATAGTTGCCGCCATTGAAGTCCGGATCGGTGGTGATCGCCTGCCGCGCCACCTCGTTGAAGGCGATGTTCTGCGCCGACAATTTTGGCGTCGCTGCAATGACCAGCGAATGGCGGATGCGCTCGGGGTAGGAAAGCGACCACTGCAGCGCCTGCATCGCGCCGAGGCTGCCGCCCATGACGGCGGCGAAACGCTCGATTCCGAGGAGGTCGGCAAGCCGCGCTTGGGCGTCGACCCAGTCCTCGACCGTGACCACCGGAAAGTCTCCGCCCCAGGGGCGGCCGGTCGCCGGATTCACGCTCATCGGCCCGGTGGAGCCGTGGCAGCCCCCCAGGTTGTTGACGCCGATGACAAAGAATCTGCGCGTGTCGAGCGGCTTGCCCGGCCCGACCAGATTGTCCCACCAGCCGAGTTCCTGCTCGCGCCCGGCGTAATACCCCGCGACGTGGTGCGACGCGTTCAGCGCGTGGCAGACCAGCACCGCGTTGGACTTCGCGGCGTTCAGCTCGCCGTAGGATTCGTAGGTGAGCTCGAAGCCGGGGAGCTCAGCCCCGCTGCGCAGGCGGATCGGCGCTGCGAAGAGCGCCTTCTGAGCAACGACCGGGCCAACGCAGGAGGGAGCTTGGGGATCTTTCAAGACCGTCTCTTTAGCGGTATTTGTAGGGCGCCCGCAATCTGAACATCAAATCGGCGCGACTGGATTATAGCCCACAGGCGGGCTAGACTGCCGCGCAGCCCAGTCATGAGCATACTTGGACGCCTGTTGAGCGATCTGCGGCGTGAGCGCAAGCCTGCGCGCGAAGCCGCGGCTGCACCGCCCGATCCGCGCGAGGTCTACCCCGAAATCGATGCGCATGCGCGCGCGCCGATCGCGTTGCATACGGAGATTCTGTTCCGCGACGTGCGGGTCGGCGAGCGGCGCTTCGAGGACATCATGCAGGAGGCGATCGGCGCGACCTCGCTGCAGATCCCGCCACTTAAGGCGATTCGCCGGCGCGAGGCGACCCTCAACCTGATCCGTTACTTCCGCCATGCGCGAGCTTTGCCTGGGCGGTGGGCGGAGTGCGGAGTATTCGCGGGTACCACGTCGCTTGCCCTGTGCCTCGCGGCCCGCGCAGAGCAGCCGGAATTCGACGGCAGCGGCATGCACCTGGTCGACAGCTTCGAGGGCTTGTCGGAGCTCGGCGCCGCCGATTTGCGCGCGACGCAGGCCGCCGACGGCTCGGTCGCGCTGGTGCAGCCGCCCCGCAACCAGACCAATTTCGCAGCGCCCCTCGAGCTGGCGCGCGAAGCGATGGCCGGATTTCCCGGCGTAGCGCTGCACAAGGGCTGGATTCCGGGCGTGCTGGCGGAGTTGCCCGAGGCCAGCTGGTCGTTCGTCCACGTGGACGTCGATCTCTATCAGCCGACGCTCGACTGCCTGAGATATTTCTTCCCTCGCCTGGTGCGGGGCGGGGTCATCGTTTGCGACGATTATGGCTCGCCTGCGTTCCCTGGCGCGCGCCGCGCATGGACCGAGTTCTGCGGCGGCACCCTCGGATACGTTGCCCTGCCGACCGGCCAATCGGTGCTCGTCAAGCCCTGAGCCGGGCTCAGGCCGACTTCGCCGCGCCGCTGGCGATCAGCGCATCGATCGCCGCGTCATCCAGCCCGGCCTCGCGCAGGATCTCGCGCGTGTGCTCGCCTTGCCGCGGCGCGTGGCGGCGGTACTCGGGCGGGGTTTCGGACCATTCGGAGGGCACCGCCATCGAACGGATGCGCCCTTCGCTCGGGTGCTCGATCCGGCGAAAATAGCCGATCGCCTCGAGATGCGGATCCGCGATGATGTCGTCGAGGCTGTTCATGCGTTGCACCGGAATATCGGCTGCCTCGAGCGCCGCGATCCACTCTTCGGTCCGGCGCTTTCGCATTTCGGCGTCGACCAGGGCATAGGCGTCGTCGTAATTCCGGCTGCGCGCCTCCTGGTCGCGGAACTTGTCCGACTGCATCAGCTCCGGCTTGCCGATCAGGGCGAAGAACGCCCTCCATTGCTTGTCGTTGTAGATCAGCGCGCAGACGTAGCCGTCCGACGTCTGAAAAGGGCGCCGGTCACGCGCCAGCATCCTTGCATAGCCGGGTTCGCCGGTCTGCGGCTCGAAGGAGAATCCGCCGAGGTGCTCCCCGAGCACCGTCTGGAGCAGGCTCTCGAACATCGGGACGTCCACCCGCTGACCCTTGCCGGTCTTCTCGCGCGAGTAGAGCGCGGCGCACACGGCGTTCGCGATATGCAGCCCGACGGTGCGGTCGGCAATGATCACCGGTGCGTAGCGCGGCACGTCCGCACCCTGCTTCTTGAGCAGCCAGGGAATCCCGGCCGCGCCCTGGATGAGGTCGTCGTAGGCCGCCTTGGCGGCGTAGGGGCCGCGCTGGCTGTAGCCGAAGCCGCCGACATAGATGATGCGCGGATTCACCGCGCGCAGGTCCTCGTAGCCCAGCCTGAGGCGGGCCATCGCCTGCGGCCGGATGTTGTAGACGAGGGCGTCGGCGTCCTTCGCCAGCGCGAGCAAGGCGTTGCGCGCCGCGTCCTGCTTCAGATCCAGCGTGATCGCGCGCTTGTTTCGGTTCGCGTGCAGGAAGATGTGGCCCATCCCGGCGTGCCGCGCGGGCCAGGCAAAGCGCATGACGTCGCCCTCCGGGGGCTCGACCTTGATGACTTCCGCGCCCAGATCGGCCAGGATCTGCGTCGCGTAGGGCCCCATGACCACCGTCGTGAGGTCGAGAATCCTGACGCCTTGCAGGGGGCCGGACACGCGGGTCAGCCGTTGAGGCGGGTCAGCAGGTCGCGCGTGCGGCCGGGGTCGTTGCTGCGCAGCACGCGCTGCGCGAGCGGGCGCACCTCGGCGAGGTTCGTGCGCAGAATCCGCTCCTTGATCGTCAGCAACTGGGCCGGATGCATCGAGAAATTGCGTAATCCCACACCCAGCAGCAGCCGGGTGAGCTGCGGGTCTCCGGCCATCTCTCCGCAAACCGCGATCGGCACGCCGGCGCGCGACGCGGTACGGATGGATTGCGCGATGAGGTGCAGCACGGCCGGGTGCAGAGGATCATAAAGGTGGGCGACGGCGTCGTCCGTGCGGTCGATCGCCAGCGTGTACTGGATCAAATCGTTGGTGCCGATCGAAAGGAAGCTGAGCCGCCGGATGAACATCGGTAGCGCCAGCGCCGCGGCGGGGATCTCGATCATGCCGCCGACCTCGATCGCGCGGTCGTAGGGCTCGCCCTTTTCGTCCAGTTGCTGCTTGGCCTGCCTGATCAGCCCGAGCGCCTGCTCGATTTCCTGCGCGTGGGCGACCATCGGCAGAAGGATCCGCACCCGCCCGAAGTGGGAGGCGCGCAGGATCGCGCGCAGCTGGGCAAGGAACATCTGTGGCTCGGCCAGGCAAAATCGGATCGCGCGCAGGCCCATCGCGGGATTCGGCCGCGCGCCGCCGTCCCCCGACAGCGCCTTGTCGGCGCCGATGTCCAGCGTGCGCAGCACCACTGGGCGCCCCTCCATCGCTTCGGCGACCTCGCGGTAGGCCTCGAACTGCTCGTCCTCGGAGGGGAGGTCCTTGCGGTTCATGAACAGGAACTCGCTGCGGAACAGCCCGATCCCCTCCGCGCCCGCCGCGAGCGCCTGCGGGACGTCCTGCGGCAGCTCGATGTTGGCGTAGAGCTCCACGGCCACGGCGTCGAGCGTGGCCGCCGGCGTCGATTTCAGGCGCTGCAGCTTCCTTCGCTCGAGCTCCAGCTGCGACTGACGCAGCTGGTACTCCGCCAGCACGATGGGGTCCGGGTCGACCACCACCACGCCCTGCACCCCGTCCACGATCAGCAGCTCGTTCTCGCGGATGGTCTGGCGCGCGTGATGCAGGCCGACGATCGCGGGAATATTCAGGCTGCGCGCGAGGATCGCCGTGTGCGATGTCACGCCGCCGGCGTCGGTCACGAACCCGCCGAAGTTGTGACGCTTGAACAGGATCATGTCGGCGGGCGAGAGGTCGTGCGCGACGACGATCGAGCTCCTTTCGTCCGAGGCGCGCGGCTCCGCGAGCGTCTGGCCTCCGATCAGTGCGCTCAGCACGCGCTCGACCACCTGCCCGATATCGCCCTTGCGCTCGCGCAGGTAGGGATCCTCGATTTCCTCGAACTGCGCCACCAGCTTGTCCATCTGCTGCACCAGCGCCCACTCGGCGTTGCAGCGCTGCTCGCGGATCAGCGTCCGCGGCGCGTGCGACAGCGACGAGTCGTCGAGGATCATGCGGTGCAGGTTGAGGAAGGCCGAAAACTCGGCCGGCGCGTCGGCGGGAATGTGCGAACCGAGGGCGGCGAGCTGCTCGGTCGCGAGCGCGACCGCGGCGTCGAACCTGGCGATCTCCGCCTCGACCGACTCCTCGGGTATCTGATAGTGCGCGACCTCGAGCCGGGCGGTCGATACCAGGTGGGCGTGGCCGATCGTGATGCCGCCCGAGACGGACGAGCCGTGCAGGCTGAAGTTCACTCGCCTTCCCCGAACCTGTCGGCGATCAGCGCCCCGATTGCGGAGAGCGCGGCGTCGGCGTCCGGGCCCTCGGCCTCGATCGAGACCGCGCTGCCCTTGCCGGCGGCGAGCATCATGACGCCCATGATGCTCTTGGCGTTGACGCGCCGGCCGTTGCGCGAAAGGTGGATCTCGCTCTGGAAGCTGCTCGCCAGCTGAGTGAGCTTGGCCGAGGCCCGGGCGTGCAGGCCGAGCTTGTTGACGATAGTCGCCTCAGCGCTCGGCATTGCAGCAGTCCGAATTCATGTGCAAGACGCCCTCGACGCCTCCCGAACGCGCTTTTTCCACCACGGTGGCGAGCGGCTCGCTTCTGTAGGTGAGGGCCCGGATCAGCATCGGCAGGTTGAGCCCCGAGAGGCCCTCGACGCGCCCCTTCTGCAGCAGCCGCATCGCGATGTTGCCGGGCGTGGCACCGTAGATGTCGGTCAGCACGATCACGCCGTCACCGCTGTCGAGCTCGCGCACGAACTCGCGCGCGAGCGGCAGGATTGCCTCCGGATCATCGTGCACCGTGACCCCGATCTGGCGCACGCGAAGCGGCCGCTTTCCGAGCACGTGGCTCGCGGCGTGGATGAGCGATTCGCCGAGCGCGCCGTGCGAGATGATCAGAATTCCGATCAAGCGCGCAGCTTCTTCTGCAGGGCCTCGACGTACATGCCCGAAACGTCGAAACCGGTTTGGTCCTGGATTTCGCGGAAGCAGGTCGGGCTGGTCACGTTGACCTCCGTGACCCAGTCGCCGATGACGTCCAGTCCGACGAACAGCAGGCCGCGGGAGGCGAGCAGCGGGCCGAGCGCCTCGGCGATCTCGCGATCGCGCCCGGTGAGCGGGCGCGCCTCGCCGCGCGCGCCCGCGGCGAGATTGCCGCGCGACTCGCCCGCCTTGGGGATGCGCGCCAGACAGTAGGGAACGACCTCGCCGTCGATCATGATCACGCGCTTGTCGCCGTCCACGATCTCCGGGATGTAGCGCTGCGCCATCACGCTGCGCGCTCCGCCCTGCGCCATGATCTCCACGATCACGTTGCGGTTCGCGTCGGTGCGGTTCACGCGGAAGATGTTCTCGCCGCCCATGACGTCGAGCCGCTTGACGACCACGTCCTGTTGCTCGTCGATGAAGTCGTGCAGCTGGCGCGGGTCGCGCGTCACAAGCGTCGGGGCGACGAACTGCGAAAACTCGGTGATCGCGATCTTCTCGTTGTGGTCGCGGATCGCGGCGGGGGAATTGAACACCCGCGCGCCTTCGCGTTCAGCCGCCGACAGCAGCCACGTGCTCGTCACGTACTCCAGGTCGAACGGAGGGTCCTTGCGCATCAGGACTGCGTCGAACTCGGCCAGCCTGCGCCGCGCCTGCTTGCCGGGCCGGTACCAGTCGTCGTCGCTGTCTGTCAGCGTGATCTGCGTCGTCTCGGCGGTGACGCCGCCTTTGCGCCAGGCGATGCCGGGCTGCTCGCAAACGTATACGCCGTGCCCGCGCGCCTGGGCGGCGCGCATCATCGTGACCGTGGTGTCCTTGTAGGCTTTGAGCCCGGGCAGCGGGTCGATGATGAAGAGGAACTGCATCTCTCGTAGCGGCGGCGCTAGCCCGCGCGCTCCGCGTTACTTGCTGTGCGAAACCATGTATTCGATCGCGGCGCGGACCTCGTCTTTCGTCAGCGACGCATTGCCGCCTTTGGGCGGCATCGCGCCCTTGCCGTGCAGCGCGACGTTGAGCAGCGTGTCGAGACCCAGCGCGATGCGCGGCGCCCAGTCGGCCTTGTTGCCGAACTTCGGCGCGCCCGCGGCGCCGGTGCCGTGGCAGGCGATGCAGGTGCCCTGGTAGACCTGCTCCCCGCTGAGCGGGGCGGCCTTTGCGACAGTGGCGGGTGCGGGGGCCGCAGGCGCCGCGCCTTCGGCCGCCGCTTCCGGCGTGCCGGCGAATACGACGTGGCCCACGGGCTGCAGGCGCGCCGCGACCGCCTGCGGCGTCATCGCCGAGGGAACCGCGGTCCGGTGGTCGAGGACGAACTGGGTCAGCATCACGATGCCGAGAACCGGCACCAGGAAGGCCAGCAGCACGACGACGACGAGCTGCTTCGGGGTCTTGATAAAGGAAGTGTGTTCGTCGTGCTCGCTCATTCGAATGTCCCGCTCGGCAAATGGATAAAGGCATGATTTTAGCGTGAATCTCCCCGCCCGCGGAACCCGCGGGACGCGCGTGGACTGCAGGGGCGAAAAGGACTATCCTTCGCGCCTCCCCGGGCGCCCGTAGCTCAGCTGGATAGAGTGTCGGTCTCCGAAGCCGAAGGTCGTGGGTTCGACTCCCGCCGGGCGCGCCAAGTCACTCCTTCTGCCGGGAAGCCCTCCGGGCCTTGTTGCACGCAGGCCGCAGGTCTTGCCCCGGGTTGACGCAAGGTCCGTTCAGGAGCGCCGTGCGCGGCCTCGGCGCAGCACCATGCTCAGGCTCACTCCCAGCGCAACCGAGAGCAGCGTAAACAGCATTCCGAACGCCCAGGCATGCTGCTGCGTCACCCACGACAGCCAGCGCTCGACGCCGACCTCGTCCACCCGCAGCGTGCCTTCATGGCGCGCACTCAGTACGCCGTTTCGGAAAGCATAGACGTCCAGCCGATACAGCCCGACAGGCAGCTTGGCCGGCAATGGAAAGTCCGCCGAGAACAGCCGTCCGCCCTCGAGCCGCACACCCCGTTCGATCTTGCGGAACAGGCGCTGCCCGCGTTTGAGGCGCTCGAACGCGGCCTGCCAGTCTTCGAACCCGTTCGCCGGGGCGCCGCCGACCTGTGCCGTGGCCAGAGTCGCCTGGAAAGTCAGACCGTAGCGTGTCAGCGTGGCCCGGTCTGCGATTTCGTTCAGGGGCCGGTTGCTCAGCAGGTACACCAGCCCCGGCACGTGCCCGATACTCAGTTTGCCGCGCTTGAGCCAGAACGGTCCGACCCGGCCTTTGCGCGACAAGACCTCCGTTTCATCCGGCGAGGTGACGCGGATGACGATGTCTCCGGGCGTCGTGGTGCTGCCGAAGACGAAGACGTGTTGCCCGGTGAACCCGGTCGTGATCTTGACGTGGCTGCTTTGCAGGTCGCTCAACAGGCCAGAATCCGCCCGTGCCCCGGCCAGCCAGGCGCAGCACAAGATTGCCAGTGCCCATCCGAGCGCACGCCGCAGGGTCCTCATTGCGCCGCTCCGGTGAGGCCAAACAGCTCGGCGGGCGTCGTCAGCAGGCCGACCAGGAACTTGATCGCCACCGCCAGCAGAATCAGCGCCAGGAGCAGGCGCAGTTTCTCGCCCGGCAGGATGGAGCTCATGCGAGCACCCCACTGCGCGCCGAGGGCCGAGCCGACGATCAAGGTCAACGCCAGGATGGGGTCGAGGGCGTGATTGATGCCCGCCTGCATGACGCTGACCACCGTGCTGGTGGCGAGCATGAGCAGCAGCGAGGTGCCGATCGCGACTTTGGTGGGCACCCGCAACAGGTAGATCATCGCCGGCACTGCGACGAAGCCGCCGCCCATGCCAAGCGAGTTGAGCACGCCGACGAATCCGCCGAGCAGCAGCGGCAGCACGACCGACATTCGCCGTTGCGCGACCGGGAACTCGATCTGTCCCGGCAACCAACCGAGCGGCCCGGCCCTGGGCGAAGTCTCGACGGGCGCCCCGGTGGCGGCCGCGCGGCGGCCGAATACCGCGCGCATCGACTCGACGAAAGTGATGGTGCCGACGGTACCGAGGATCGTGATGTAGGCGAACACGACGATAGTCTCGAAGTGTCCGCTCCGCTCCAGAACCCGCGTCGCGTAGATGGCGCCGACGGCGGTGCTCCAGCTTCCGAGCAGCAGGGCAAGCCCGAACCGCATATCCATGTTTCCGAGCTGCCAGTGCGAATGGCTGCCGGCCGCCGCGCTGCCCGCGATCAGCGCCGGAGTGGTGCCTACCGCGACCAGCGGGGGAACTCCGATGATCATCAGCAGCGGCGTCAGCAGGAAGCCGCCGCCGACGCCGGTCAGGGCGGAAAGAAACCCGATTGAGACGCCAAATGCGAGAACCAGCAGCAAGTTGACGTCCATGTGGGCAATGGGCAGAAATATTTCCACGCCGGCCAACTCTCCTATTGCGTGAACAGCAGGTCGATCCAATCAAAAGCCGCCGACCGTGGGCCGTCGACGGCCGCGGGGGCGCTACCCTGAGTCGGATACGTCATCTGGATGAAGATGGGCAAACCGGTCGTTCCGCCGCGCACTTCCGCGGAGCTCGTGCACGCAGTGCCGCGCGGTCAGCGCATTAGGATGCGCCTCAAGCCGAACTTATGGCTATTTTCGCTCCTTGCGGGCGATTTGTCAGCCGGAACGAGCGCCGCCGAATGGAGGCGCCGCCACTGCGAGGGGTCGGCTGGGCCAGTCGTCGCCTGCCATTTTGCCTTCTGAACGCGATTAGAATGAGGCGATGGAAGGAAAATCCATCAGCCGCTTTCCTGTCCCGGAGCTTGCCGAGCTGCCCGAGGACGTCCGCGCCCGCATTCTAGAGGTGCAGGAGAAGTCGGGCTTCGTGCCGAACGTGTTCCTCGCGCTGGCGCACCGGCCGGCGGAGTTCCGCGCGTTCTTCGCCTATCACGACGCGCTGATGGAGAAAGAAGGCGGCCTGAGCAAGGCCGAGCGCGAGATGATCGTGGTTGCCACCTCGGGTGCGAACCAGTGCCAGTACTGCGTGGTTGCGCACGGCGCGATTCTCAGGATCCGCGCCAAGAACCCGCTGGTGGCCGACCAGGTGGCGATCAACTACCGCAAGGCCGACATCACGCCGCGCCAGAAGGCGATGCTCGATTTCGCGCTCAAGACGGCGCTCGAGGCGCAGGCGATCGGCGAAGCGGACTTCGAGCGCCTGCGCGGCCACGGCTTCTCGGACGAGGACATCTGGGATGTCGGCGCGATCGCCGCCTTCTTCGCGCTCTCGAACCGCATGGCCAACCTGACCGACATGCGGCCGAACGACGAGTTCTATCTGCTCGGGCGCGTTCCCAGGACGAAGTAGCCGCGCTTCAGGCCGCCACGGGCGGGCGGCGCTTCCAGTTCTCGGTTTCCTGCTCGAAGGCGTGCGCGAGCTGCAGCACGCCGAAGTCGTCGCGGTAGCGTCCGACGATCTGCAGGCCGACCGGCAGCGGCGGGTCGTCGTCGGTGAAGCCGGCCGGCACCGAGATCGCCGGGTGACTGGTGGCGGTGATGTACCAGCAGCTCTTCATCCAGTCGATGTAGCTGTCCAGCTTCACGCCGTCGATCTCGGTGACGTAGGGCTGCGACGCCGGGAACGGCGGCACCTGGTTGACCGGCAGCAGCAGGAACTCGTAGCGCTGCATGAACTCGCGCATGCGCCGGTAGATGTCCGAGCGCAGCGCGATCGCGCGTGCCACCCGCGGGCCGTCGAGCTTGAGCCCCTCTTCGGTATTCCAGATCACCGTGTCCTTCATCTTGTCGCGGTGCTTTTCCAGCAATGCGCCGTAGCGCTGCGCGTAGCTGAGCGCGCGCAGGACCTGGAACGCTTCGTCGGCGCCCGACAGATCCGGCTCGGCGGGCTCGACGACGCAGCCCAGCGACTCGAACAGCTTGCGCTGGGCCTCGAGCACCCGGGTCACGCGTGCGTCCACCGGCAGGCCGCCCAGGTTCCTCGACCAGGCCACCCGCACCTTCCTGAAGTTGCGCCCGAGCGGGCGCGAGAACGCGCTGCCCGGCTCGGCGAGGCTGACGGGCGAGCGGATGTCCGGTCCCGCCATCGCCGAGAGAAGGAACGCCGTGTCCTCCACCGTGCGGGCGATCGGCCCCAGGACCGGCAGGGTGCCCCAGGCGTCGATGCTGGGGTAGTTGGGCACGCGCCCCGGCGTGGGCCGGAAGCCGACCACGTTGCAGAAGTTGCCGGGATTGCGCAGCGAGCCGCCCAGGTCCGAGCCGTCGGCGAACGGCAGCATGCCGCAGGCGACCGCCGCCGCCGCGCCCCCGGAGGAGCCGCCGCAGGTCTTGTCGAGATCATGCGGGTTGAGGGTCGCGCCGAACACCTCGTTGAAGGTCTGGCTGCCGGTGCCGAACTCGGGCGTGTTGGTCTTGCCGAGCGTGATCGCGCCGGCGGCCGTCAGCCGCTCGACCAGCACGTGATCCTCGGCGGGGACGTTGTCGGCGTAGATGAGCGAGCCGAAGGTGGTGCGGATGCCCCGGGTGACGAGCAGGTCCTTGTACGCGATCGGCAGGCCGGCGAGCGGGCCGGGGCGCGCGCCGCGGCGGTCCTGGGCCCTGGCTTGCTTGAGCGCCTGCTCGGGCAGAAAGGTGACGATCGCATTCACTTTCGGGTTGACGCGATCCACCTGCGCGATGAACGCCTGCATGACCTCGGTGGCGGAGAGCTTGCGGGCGCGAATCAGGCGGGTGAGTTTCTTTGCGGACTGGAATACGAGGTCGTTCATGGCTTTCTCACATCAGGACGATGTCGAACTGCTCCTGCGTGTAGCTGCTCTCCACCTGCATCGAGATCGGCTTGCCGATGAAATCCGACAGCATCGCGAGCGATGCCGATTCGTCCTCGAGGAAGAGGTCGCTCACTTTCTGCGAGGCGAGGATGCGGTACTCGCGTGCATTGAACGCGCGCGCTTCGCGCAGGATCTCGCGCAGGATCTCGTAGCAGACGGTGCGCGCGGTCTTGACCTCGCCGCGCCCGCCGCAGGTCGGGCAGGGCTCGCACAGGACGTGGGCGAGCGACTCGCGCGTCCTCTTGCGGGTCATCTCCACCAGCCCCAGCGCGGTGAAGCCGTTCACCGTCATCCGGGTGCGATCGCGCGCGAGCGCTTTCCTGAACTCCTCGAGCACCGCCGCGCGGTGCTCCTCGCTTTCCATGTCGATGAAGTCGATGATGATGATGCCGCCGAGGTTGCGCAGGCGCAGCTGGCGCGCGATCGCCTGCGCCGCCTCGAGGTTGGTCTTGAAGATCGTGTCGTCGAAATTGCGCTGCCCGACGAAGCCGCCGGTGTTGACGTCGATCGTCGTCATCGCCTCGGTCTGGTCGATGATCAGGTAGCCGCCGGATTTCAGCTCGACGCGGCGCGAAAGCGCCTTTTCGATTTCCGGCTCGACGTTGTGCAGGTCGAACAGCGGGCGCTCCCCCGTATAGTGCTCCAGCTTGCCGCGCAGCTTGGGCATGTAGGCCTCGGCGAAGGCGGCCAGCTTCTGGAAATTCTCGCGCGAATCGACCACCAGACGCTCGGTGGCCTCGGAGGCCATGTCGCGCAGCACGCGCTGGGCGAGCGAGAGGTCCTGGTACAGCAGCTGCGGCGGCTGCGCGCCGAGCGAGCGCTCCCGGATGTCGCGCCACAGGTGGCGCAGGTACTCGATGTCGGCGCCGAGCTCGCCCGCGTCGGCGGCCTCGGCCAGGGTGCGGATGATGAAGCCGCCCTTCTCGTCAGGCGGCAGCAGTTCCTTCACCTTGTCGCGCAGCAGCTGGCGCCCGTTTTCCCCCTCGATGCGCTGCGAGATGCCGATGTGCGGATCCTGCGGCAGGTATACCAGCATCCGCCCCGCGATCGAGACCTGCGTCGTAAGGCGCGCGCCCTTGGTGCCGATCGGGTCCTTCGCCACCTGCACCAGCAGCGGCTGGCCCTCGCTCAGGATCTGCTCGATCGCTTTCGCGGGCTCCGCGCCGACCGTCTGCCGGCGATGCTCGAAGATATCCGCCACGTGAAGGAACGCGGCGCGCTCGAGCCCGATCTCGACGAAGGCCGATTGCATTCCGGGCAGCACCCGCGCCACCCGCCCCATGTAGATATTGCCGACCAGACCGCGGCTCGCGGTACGCTCGACCAGGAGCTCCTGCACCACGCCCGCCTCGAGAACCGCCACGCGCGTCTCCTGCGGCGTGACGTTAATAAGGACTTCTTCGCTCACGCCCCGTCCCCATGCGCTCGATCACCTGGGCCGTCTCGTACAGCGGCAGCCCCACGACGCCGGAATAGCTGCCGCGGAGCGTGGCGACGAACTGCGCCGCCCGGCCCTGGATGGCGTACGCGCCGGCCTTGTCGTCGGTCTCGCCGGTGGCCACGTACTGACGGATCTCGTCCTCGCGCAGGGGGCGGAGCTGAACCGCGGTGACCGAGAGCTCGGTCTCGGTGCGATCATCGTATGTCAGCGCCACCGCGGTCAGCACCTCGTGCTCGCGGCCCGACAGGGCGGCCAGCATCTCGCAGGCCTGGGCCCGGTCGGCGGGCTTGCCGAAAATGCGCCCGTCGAGCGCGACCGTGGTGTCGGCGGCGAGCACCGGCGCGCGCGGGAGGCCGCGCTGCAGCAGCCGCCTCCAGCCCGCCTCGGCCTTTGCCAGGGCGACGCGCTCCACGTAGGCGCGCGGCGACTCGCCTTCGAGCACGTCCTCGCGCACCTCGGGGTCGCTGCCCGGGCGCGAGCGGAATAGCAACAGCTGGAAGCGCACGCCGATCTGGGTGAGCAGCTCGCGCCGGCGCGGGCTGCGCGAGGCGAGATACAGGCTGCGGTCGAACGAAGCGAGCACGTCGGCACGGTCCGGAGGGGGTGCCGGGAAGTGTAGCAGAGCGCCCGGCTACCCCCGGTGATAGGGGTGCCCCCCGAGCAGGGAGGCGGCGCGGTAGAGCTGCTCGCAGAGCACCACCTGCGCCAGGGCGTGCGGCAGAGTGAAGGCAGAGAGCCGAAGCTGCATGACGGCCTCGCGCTTGAGCGCGGGGTCCAGTCCGTCGGGCCCGCCGATCGCGAACGCGGTGGTCGCGCCGGCGTCGATCCAGCGTCTGAGCTGGGCCGCGAACTGGGCCGTCGTCTGCTCGCGGCCGCGCTCGTCCAAGGCGACCAGCCGCGCGCCGCGCGGCAGCCGCTCCCGGATTCTCGCGGCCTCCAGCGCCAGCATGCGCTCGAGCGGCCGCCCCGCGGCGCGCGGCTCGGGCCTGACGGTCTCCAGCGCGGTGTCGAAGCCGCGCGGCATGCGCTTGAGATAGTCGGCGCAGGCCGCCTGCGCCCAGGCCGGCGGCCTAGCGGCGACCGCGACGATGAGCAGCTGCTTTGCCACTCGTGCGTCCGGCCGCGGCCTGCTTGAGCCGGACCGCCTTTCCGCCCCAGATTTCTTCCAGGTTGTAGTAGCTGCGCACCGCCGGGTGCATGACGTGCACCACCACGTCCCCGAGATCGACCAGCACCCACTCCGCGTTGGCCTCGCCCTCGACGCCGTAGACGCGCCCTCCGATCCCGCGGATCTTCTCCTGCACGTGGTCGGCGAGCGCCTTGACCTGCCGCGTCGAGTCGCCGCTGGCGATGACTACGCGCTCGAACATCGACGGCAGGTTTGAGGTGTTGAAGACCACGATATCGCGGGCCTTGATGTCTTCGAGCGCGTCCACCACGGCGCGCTGTTTCTTTCGGATGTCCATCAGCGATAGAGTCGATGCGTTGCGATGTACTCGGACACGGGGGGCGGAAGCATACCGGAGACGTCCTCGCCGCGCGCGACGCGCGCGCGGATGTCGGTGGACGAGATCTCCAGCGGCGGCATGTCGATGCGCAGCACCGGGCCGGCGGCGCGCACTTCGGCGCTCGCCTCGGGCGCCCAGCCGGGGCGCGCGACCACGGCGATTCGGGCGAGCCCGAACAGCTCGCGCCAGCGGTGCCAGCCGGCGAGCTTGTCGTACTGGTCGCTTCCCATCAGCAGTGCGAGCGGCGTCCCGGGCCCCAGCTCGGCGCGCAGCGCGGCGAGCGTATCCACCGTGTAGCCCGAGGCTTCGGGCCGCAGTTCGCGCGGGTCGATCGCGTAGCGGGGCTCGCCTGCTATCGCGCGCTCGAGCATCGCCAGGCGGTCCTCGGCGGAGGCGACCGGCGCGGCGCGGTATCGCGGGGCTCCCGTTGGAATCCAGAGCAGCCGGGCGAGTTCGAGCGTGTCGAGCGCCAGGCGCGCAATCCGCAGGTGGGCGTTGTGGACCGGGTCGAAAGTGCCGCCGAGGATGCCGATCGGCGCGATCACTTACGCACTTCGCCGTGTCCCATGACGACGAACTTCTGGGTCGTGAGGCCTTCCAGTCCGACCGGGCCGCGGGCGTGCAGCTTGTCGGTGGATATGCCGATCTCGGCGCCGAGGCCGAACTCATAGCCGTCGGCGAAGCGGGTCGATGCGTTGACCATCACCGAGCTCGAATCGACCTCGCGCAGGAAGCGCTCCGCGCGCGCCTTGTCGTCCGTGACGATGGCGTCCGTGTGGTGCGAGCCGTACTTGGCGATGTGCGCCATCGCCTCGTCGATGTCGCGCACCACCCTGATCGACGCGACCGGCGCGAGCCACTCGGTGTAATAGTCCTCCTCGGTGGCGGGACGCGCGTCGGGCACCAGCCGGCGGGTGGCCTCGTCGCCGCGCATCTCGACCGACTTGGCGCGGAAGATCTCCGCGATCCGGGGCAGGACCTTCGGCGCGATGCCTTCGCCCACCAGCAGCGTCTCCATCGTGTTGCAGGTGCCGTAGCGCTGGGTCTTGGCGTTGTCGACGATGCGCACCGCCATGTCCTGGTCGGCGCGGTCGTCGACGTAGACGTGGCACACGCCGTCGAGGTGCTTGATCATGGGGATGCGGGATTCGCGCGTCAGGCGCGCGATCAGCTCCTTGCCGCCGCGCGGCACGATGATGTCGACGTACTCGTTCATGGTGATCAGCTCGCCGACCGCGGCCCGGTCTGCGATCCTCACCACCTGCACCGCTGCCTCGGGCAGTCCGGCCGATTTCAGGCCGGCGCGCACGCAGTCCGCGATCGCCTGGTTGGAGTGCAGCGCCTCCGATCCGCCGCGCAGGATACAGGCGTTGCCCGCCTTGAGGCACAGCGCCGCTGCGTCGGCGGTGACATTGGGACGCGACTCGTAGATGATGCCGATCACGCCCAGCGGAACGCGCATCCGTCCGACCCGGATGCCGCTCGGGCGCGTCACCAGGCCGCTCACCTCGCCCACCGGGTCCGGCAGCGCCGCGACCTGCTCGATCCCCGCGGCCATCTGCTCGACCGCGGCGGGGCTGAGGGTCAGGCGATCGACGAAGGCCGCGTCGCGGCCGTCCGATTTTGCCTGCTCGACGTCGGCCCGGTTGGCCTCGAGCAGGCTCGCCGCGCCTGTTCGGATCTCGGCCGCCATGGCCGCGAGCGCGCGGTTCTTGGTCCCGGTGTCGGCGCGGGCGAGCTCGTGCGAGGCGGCGCGCGCCGACCGGCCGAGTTCCTGGATGTACTGGCGGACGTCGACCGTCCTGCCGTCAAGCTTCTGATCCATGGGCCAATTTTAACCCCAGCTTGAGGAACTCATCCCAGGCTTCCAGGCGCGCGACGCCCTTGATCGCGCGGTCGATGAGCGCGGCGTGCGCGAGCGCGCGGCCGACCGCGGCCGCCGGCAGCCGGCGCAGCGCCGTCTTGATCGTGGCCTGGCGGGGCCCCCAGACGCGGCTCTCGCGCAGCAGCGCATCGAGCGGACGGCCCGCAGCCGAGCCGGCCTGCACGCGCGCCAGCGCGCGCAGGTCCTCCGCGATCGCCCACAACACGAAGGTCGGCGCTTCGCCCTCGCCGCGCAGCCCCTCGATCACGCGCACGTAGCGCGCGGTGTCGCCGGCGAGCAGCGCGGCCGAGGCGTCGTAGGCATCGTAGCGCGCAACGTTCGCCACCGCCTCGCGAACGTCGTCGAGCGCGAGCTCGCCTTCCGGCGCGAGCAAAGCGAGCTTCTGCACCTCCTGGAAGGCGGCGAGCAGGTTCCCCTCGACGCGGTCGGCGAGGAATTCGAGCACTTCGCGCGGCGCACGCTGGCGCTGGCGCGCGAGCCGCTCGCCGATCCACGCCGGCAGCCTGGCGCGCTCGACGGGATAGACGTCGATCACGACGCCCGCTGCGGCGAGCGCGCCGAACCAGCCCGAAGACCGCCCGGCGCGATCCAGCCGCGGCAGCGAGACCAGCGTCAGCGTGTCGTCGCCCGCCTGCGCGCAGTAGGCGGTGATCGCTTCGGCGCCCTGGGTGCCCGGCTTGCCGGTCGGGATCCGCAACTCGATGATCTTGCGCTCGCCGAAAAGCGACAGGCTCGCTCCCGCATGCAGCAACTCGCCCCAGTCGAAGCCTCGCTCGGCGAAGAACACCTGGCGATCGGCGTAGCCGGCCTTGCGCGCAGCCGCGCGCACCGCGTCGGCGGCCTCGAGCGCGAGCAGGGGCTCGTCGCCGTGAACGACGTACAGCGGCGCGAGCGACTTCGCCAGATGGGCCTGGAGCTGCTCGGCGCGCAGCTGCATCCGTTCTCAGCTGCGGGCCGGGGGTTTGGCCGCGGCGAGCCGCAGCATGATCTGCTGCACCATGTCGCTCTGCATGTCGCGGTACAGCAGCTGATCCTCGGACTCCTTGGCGAGCACCTGGGCGTCGTTGAAGGTGACGTCTCGCGTGAGCCTGATCGTGCTCAGCGGCACGTAATCGTTGCCTTTGTTGTCGACGACCCGGAAGCTGACGATGTAGCGCAGCTGGAACTCGCGCACGCGGCCTGTCGCGGTGAGCGAGAGGATCACCTTCTGGCGCTCCTCGCGGGTGAACTGCATCACCGCCTGCGCCTGCTTCGCGTTGTCGACCACCTTGGCGTCGGTGCCCGCGCGGATGTTGCGCTTTAAGTCGAGCGCGATGCCTCCGGATCCCGGCACGTACACGGAAGCGAACGGCAGCTTCGCCGCCTCCCGCAGCTGGAAGCCGCAGCCGGCGAGCACGGCGACGAGGACGATGGCGAGCCAGCGCTTCATACGACGATGTTTATCAGCCGTCCCGGAACCACGATTATCCTCTTGATCGGACTTCCGCCCACCAGCGCGCTCACCGGCTCGCTCGCTCGCGCGAATGCCTCGACGCCCTTCGGGTCGAGCCCGCTCGGCGTGACCAGCGCCCCCTTCTTCCTGCCGTTGACCTGGACCACGTATTCGATCTCGTCCTGCTCGAGCGCCTGCGGATCGGGCTCGGGCCAGGCGGCCTGCATCACGTCCTCGCCGAATCCCAGCTCGCGCCAGAGCTGGTGGCACGCGTGGGGCGTGATCGGAGACAGCAGCCGCAGCAGGATCGACAGGCCCTCCGCGGCGGCAGGCGTGCGCCCGGGGAGCTTCTCCAGCGCGTTCAGGATCTTCATCGCGGCAGAGGCGACGGTGTTGAACTGGTGCTTGCCTAGATCGTAGTTCGCCTGCTTGAGCACCGAGTGCACTTCCAGTCTGGCTGCCTTGTCGGCGGCGGCGTCAGCGGGCGCGGCGGGGCTGGCTGCGTATTTCGCGCAGTGGCCCCACAGGCGCTTGAGGAAGCGATGCGAGCCCTCGACGCCCTCGTCCGACCACTCCAGCGTGTTGGTCGGCGGGGAGGCGAAGATGATGAAAAAACGCGCCGTGTCGGCGCCGTACTTCTCGATCAGCGCCTGCGGGTCGACGCCGTTGTTCTTCGACTTCGACATCGTGCCGACGCCGGCAAAGCGGACCTCGGCGCCGTCGCTCGCGCGCTTGGCCGACACGATCTTGCCCTTCGCGTCGCGGCTTACTTCGACCTCGGACGGATGCACCCACTCGCGCCGGCCGGCGGGCGTGTCCCGGTAGTAGGTCTCGGCCAGCACCATGCCCTGGGTGAGCAGGTTGGTGAAGGGCTCGTCGACCTCGAGCAGGCCCTCGTCGCGCATCGCGCGCATGAAGAACCTCGAGTACAGCAGGTGCAGGATCGCGTGCTCGATGCCGCCGATGTACTGGTCGACCGGCATCCAGTAGCGGGCGCGCTCGTCGACCATCGCCCGGTCGTTGTCGGGACAGGCGTAGCGCGCGAAATACCACGACGAATCGACGAAGGTGTCCATCGTGTCGGTTTCGCGCCTCGCCGGCTTGCCGCAGGACGGGCACTTCGCGTCGAGGAAGGACGGCAACTTGTTGAGAGGGTTGCCGCTGCCGTCCGGCACCAGGTCCTCGGGCAAGGTAACCGGAAGGTCTTCGTCGTTGACCGGCACGTCGCCGCAGTCCGGGCAGTGCACGATCGGAATGGGGCATCCCCAGTAGCGCTGGCGCGAGATGCCCCAGTCGCGCAGCCGCCACTGCACCTGCTTCTCGCCGAGCTTCTTCGCGCCCAGGTCGGCGGCGATCGCGTCGACCGCCTTCTCATACGGCAGGCCGTCGTATTTGCCGGAGTTGATGCAGGTTCCGTAATCCGCGTACTGCGGCTGCCACGGCCCGGGCACTGCGTCGCCCAGCGAATGACGGATGACCGGCTTGATCGGCAGCCCGTACTTGAGCGCGAACGCGTAGTCGCGCTCGTCGTGCGCCGGCACCGCCATCACCGCGCCTTCGCCGTAGCCCATCAGCACGTAGTTCGCCACCCAGACCGGGATCTTCTCGCCCGAGAGCGGGTGGGTGCAGGTAAGGCCGGTCGGCATCCCCTTTTTCTCGAGCTGCGCCAGGTCCGCCTCCATGACCGCGCCCTGTTTGCATTCCTCAACGAAGGAATGGACTTCCTTGTTGTTCCTGGCGGCCCACGCCGCGATCGGATGCTCGGCCGCCACCGCGCAGAAGGTGGCGCCCATCAGCGTGTCGGCACGGGTGGTGAACACCCACAGCACCTTCTTTTCGCCCTCCAGCTCGTACTCGAAGCCGACCCGCACGCCCTCTGAGCGGCCGATCCAGTTCTTCTGCATCAGCTTGACCTGCTCCGGCCAGCCCGGCAGGCCGTCGAGCGCGGCAAGCAGCTCTTCCGCGTAGGACGTGATCCGCAGGAAGTACATCGGAATCTCGCGCTTCTCCACCGGCGCGCCGGTGCGCCAGCCGCGGCCGTCGATCACCTGCTCGTTGGCGAGCACGGTCTGGTCGACCGGGTCCCAGTTGACGACCCCGCTCTTGCGATAGGCGAGCCCTTTCCTGAACAGCCGGGTGAAGAGCCACTGGTTCCACTTGTAGTAATCCGGCCGGCAGGTCGCGAGCTCGCGTTCCCAGTCGAGCGCGAAACCGAGGCTCTTTAGCTGCCTCTTCATGTAGGCGATGTTGTCGTAGGTCCACTTGGCCGGAGGAACCTTGTTCGCCATCGCGGCGTTCTCGGCGGGCAGCCCGAATGCGTCCCAGCCCATCGGCTGCAGCACGTTCATGCCGCGCATGCGGTAGTGGCGGGTGAGAACGTCGCCGATGGTATAGTTTCTGACGTGCCCCATGTGCAGCTTCCCCGACGGATAGGGGAACATGGACAGACAGTAGAACTTCGGCCGCGCGGGATCCTCGACGACGCGGAACGAGCCGCGCCGCTCCCAGAAATCCTGGGCCTCGCGTTCGACGCTCTGCGGATCGTAGCGCTCTTGCATCTGTGACTTTCTTGGCGGGAAGCCGCGAATTATAACTTTTCGGCGCATCCGGTCCGCGCATGCCCGCCGTATATGCCGCACGACAAGGTCAAACGGGGAGATTCGATGAAGCGCGCATCAAGATTGCTTTTCGGGGCCTGGCTCGCGCTCGCGGCGCTGCAGGCCAGCGCCGATCCGGCGGCGGTGGTCGAGGGCGTACAGTCGCCGGCATGGGTCGAGCACGGCGGCTACAGCGCGCCGCTCGCGCCCGGAATGGCCCTGGTCGCGGGCGATCGCGTGCGCACCGGGCCCGATTCCCGCCTGCTGGTCAAGCTCTCGGAGGGAAGCCACGTAAGGCTGGGCGCGAACGCAAGCTTGACGATTTCGGCGCTGGAACCGAAGCACCACGGCGTATTCGAGGCGGCGATGAGCGTGCTGCGAGGCGCGTTCAGGTTCACCACGGACGAGCTCGCCAAAGCGCGGCGGCGCAACGTCAGCATCACGTTCGACACGGTCACGGCCGGTATCCGCGGGACCGACCTCTGGGGCAGCTCGACCCCCGACAAGCAGATCGTTTGCCTGATCGAGGGCAAGATCGAGGTCAGGCCCGGCAACGAAGCCGCGATCACGATGGACCAGCCGCTCCAGTTCTACCGGCGCGAGAAGGGCAAGTCGCTGCCGGTCGGCAGGGTCAGCGCCAAGCAGCTCGCGATCTGGGCGGCCGAGACCGAGATCCAGAAGGGCGCGGGCGCCGCGCTGCGCGGCGGCAAGTGGAAGCTGACTCTCGCCACGATGCGAAACGAGGGCGACGCGCTCGACCTCTATGTCGGTCTGCGTGCCGCCGGCTATCCGGCGGGAATCTACCCGGGCGAGGTGCGCGGCAGGCGCGTATACCGGGTGCGCATCACGCAGTTGCCTTCGCGGAACGAGGCCGAAGCGCTCGCCGGGCGCCTGCGCGGCAGGCCCGGTGTGAACGCGCCGAAGGTGTCGAGGTAGCGCGCGGCTTATAATGCGCGTGCTTTGTCGCTGCACCTCGAACATCTCAATCCCGAACAGCTCGCGGCGGTCACGCTCGAGGACGAGCACGCGCTGATCCTGGCCGGCGCGGGCAGCGGCAAGACGCGCGTGCTCACCACGCGCATCGCCTGGCTGATCAAGACCGGGCGCGTGACCCCGGGCGGCGTGCTGGCGGTCACCTTCACCAACAAGGCGGCGCGCGAGATGCTCACGCGCCTGACCGCCATGCTGCCGGTGAACCCGCGCGGGATGTGGATCGGCACCTTCCACGGCCTGTGCAACCGCTTGCTGCGCGCACACCATCGCGACGCCGGGCTGCCGCAGACCTTTCAGATCCTCGACTCGCAGGACCAGCTCGCCGCGGTCAAGCGCCTGGTGAAGGCGCTCGACGTCGACGAAGACCGCTTTTCGCCGCGCGAGGTGCAGTATTTCATCAACGCGAGAAAGGAAGAGGGCCTGCGTGCGCGCGATGTCGCGCTGACCGACGAGACCACGCGCCGTTTCGTCGATCTATACGCGGCCTACGACGAGCAATGCCAGCGCGAGGGCGTGGTGGACTTCGCCGAGCTGCTGCTGCGCAGCTACGAGCTGCTGGCGCGGAACGAGATCCTGCGCGAGCACTACGCTGCGCGTTTTCGCCACATTCTGGTGGACGAGTTCCAGGACACCAACAAGCTGCAATACCGCTGGCTGAAGCTCCTCGCCGGCCGGGAGGGCGCGGTGTTCGCGGTCGGCGACGACGACCAGTCGATCTATGCCTTCCGCGGCGCGAACGTGGGCAACATGGCCGATTTCGAGCGCGATTTCCGGGTGCAGAAGGTGGTCCGGCTGGAACAGAACTACCGCTCGCACGGCAACATTCTCGACGCGGCGAACGCCCTGATCGCGAACAACCGCAAGCGACTGGGCAAGAACCTCTGGACCGCGGCGGGCGAGGGCGAGCCGCTGCGCGTGTTCGAGGCCGAGAGCGACGCGCTCGAGGCGCGCTGGCTGGTGCAGGAGGTGCAGGCGCTGGTGGAAGACGGCGCGCGGCGCTCGGACCTCGCTGTGCTGTACCGCTCGAACGCGCAATCCCGGGTGCTCGAGCACGCGCTGTTCTCGGCGGGCGTCCCTTACCGCGTCTACGGCGGGCTGCGGTTTTTCGAACGCGCCGAGATCAAGCACGCGCTCGCCTACCTGCGGCTGATCGCATCGGGCGACGACGATAACGCCTTTCTCAGGGTGGTCAATTTTCCGCCGCGGGGGCTCGGCGCGCGCACGCTGGAGCAGATCCAGGACGCGGCGAAACGGGACGGGGCGCCGCTCCTTTCCGCCGCCTCCCAGGGAAAGGCGGCGGCCTTTTGCCGGCTCATCGAGGAGCTCCGGCGCGAGACGGCCGGCCTGCCGTTGCCCGAGGTCGTCGAGCACGCCGTCGCGCGCAGCGGCCTGGTCGAGCACTACAAGGGCGAGCGCGAGGGCGCCGACCGGATCGACAACCTGCAGGAGCTGGTCAATGCCGCGGCCGCCTTCACCGACGAGGAGCGCGCGGTCGAATCGGACGAAGAAACGGATCCCCTGACGGCCTTTCTCACCCACGCTGCGCTCGAGGCGGGCGAGCACCAGGCGGGCGAAGGGCAGGACGCGCTGCAGATGATGACGGTGCACTCGGCCAAGGGGCTCGAGTTCGAGGCGGTGTTCCTCACCGGCCTCGAAGAAGGCCTGTTCCCGCACGAACAGAGCGTCATGGAGCGGGACGGGCTGGAGGAGGAGCGGCGGCTCGCTTACGTCGCGATCACGCGCGCGAGAAAGCGCCTGTACCTGTCGTTCGCGCAGACGCGCATGCTGCACGGGCAGACGCGCTACAACCTGCCCTCTCGCTTCCTGGACGAGATTCCCGATGGCCTGATGAAGTGGCTCACGCCGCGCTTCGCCGGCCAGCGCGCGCGCCAGGCGCTCGCCGCGGTGTCGCAGGACTGGACGGCGCCCAAGAGGAAGCCGCCCGGCTTCGCCGGTCCCGCCGCCGCGGGCGGATTCCGGGTCGGGCAGAACGTGCTGCACCCGAAATTCGGCTCGGGCGTGATCATCGACGCCGAAGGCCAGGGCAACGACGCGCGCGTGCAGGTGAACTTCGGCGGCCAGGGCGTCAAGTGGCTCGCCGTCGCGGTCGCCAAGCTGCAGGCCGCGTAACGCAACGCATACGGAAGGAACCGTTCATGGAACTCGGACAAGTCGCGGTGGTCGGAGCGGGCACGATGGGCAACGGCATCAGCCAGGCGCTCGCGGTGGCGGGGATCGAGGTTGTGATGACCGACGTCGCCGAGGCGCAGCTCGAGCGCGCCGTCGCGACGGTGTCGGGCAGCCTCGACCGGCTGGTGAAAAAGGACAGGATGAGCGGCGAGCAGAAGGCCGCCGCGCTCGCGCGCATCCGCACCTCGACCGACGTCGGCGCGGTCAAGGACTGCGGCCTGGTGATCGAGGCCGCGACCGAGAACCTCGCGCTGAAGCTCAAGATCTTCGCCCGGCTCGACGAGCTGGCGCCGGCGAACGCCGTGATCGCGTCGAACACCTCGTCGATCTCGATCACGCGGCTCGCCGCCGCGACCAGGCGACCCGACAGGGTGATCGGCATGCACTTCTTCAACCCGGTGCCGGTGATGGCCCTGGTCGAGCTGATCCGGGGCCTGCAGACTTCCGACGAGACTTACGCCGCGGCCGAAGCGCTGACCAAGAGGATCGGCAAGTCGCCGGTGCAGGTGCGTAACAGCCCGGGCTTCGTCGTCAACCGCATGCTCTGCCCGATGATCAACGAGGCGATCTTCGCCCTTGCCGAAGGCCTCGCCACCGCGGAGCAGATCGACCAGGCGATGAAGCTCGGCGCCAACCATCCGATCGGCCCGCTCGCCCTGTGCGACCTGGTCGGACTGGACGTCGAGCTGGCGGTGATGCAGGTGTTGTTCGAAGGATTCAAGGATCCCAAATACCGCCCCGCGCCGCTGCTGGTGGAAATGGTCGAGGCAGGCTATCTGGGCCGCAAGACCGGGCGGGGTTTCTTCACGTACGGCTGAGGCGCTCCGGGAACCTCCCGCATCGCGGGACAGTCCAATCCGACTTCGCCCTCGGCGTTCAGCGCGGGCAGCTTAAAGGAAGGCTCCACACAAATGCCACGCGCCACAGCGTTCGCCGCACCGGTTTTCGCGACCCTTCTCGCCGTCTGCGCCGGCGCGGGCGCCGCGCAACTCCCGAAGCAAATCGAAGCAGCCGTCCGGGCGGGAGCCGAGCTCGTGCGAACTTTCCCGGCGGCTTCCGGGCTCATGGGGTGGGTGCTGTCCCGCAACGGGCGCTACTCGCTGGTGTATTCGACCCCCGACGGCAAGACGCTGCTGGTCGGAGAGCTGATCGACAGCGATTCGGGGACCAGCCTGAGCGAGCAGTATTACGCCAAGTACGTGCCGCAGCCGGATCCCGAGGCGCTGTTCGGCAAGCTCGAGCGCTCGAGATTCATCGCGGAGGGGACGCTGAAATCGCCCAGGTCGGTGATCTACGTCCTGTTCGATCCGAACTGCCCGTTCTGCCATTTCGCCTGGAAGGCCTTGCAGCCGTACGAACGGGCCGGGCTGCAGGTGCGCTGGATTCCGGTTGCCTACCTGATGCAAAGCTCGCCGGGAAAGGCGGCCGCCATCATGGAAGCCGGGGACCCGGGCGCCGCGTTGCGCGTCAACGAGGGGAAATACGACATCGCCCGGCATCAGGGCGGGATCGAGGCACTCGCCAGCCCCGGCGCGGACACGCTGAGGCAGCTGCGGGATCACAACGAGCTGATGCAGGCCTTGGGGGCGAGCGGGACTCCCGCTCTGGTCTGGAAGGACACCCAAGGCAAGGTGCGCGTCAGCGTCGGGATGCCGCGCCTGTCGCGGCTGCCGGACATCACCGGAATGCCCGAGCAGCCCGAGGACGACCCGAGTCTGGCGCGGTTTCGCTAGTGAAAATGTGACGCGGCGATCGTGGCGATGCCAGCCAGGATCGGCACGAGCTGGCTCCAGCCGCCGACGGCGGGGGTCCGGTTCGGTATTATCTGGCGGATCAGCGACCGATCGAGGAGGCCCAGATGCCGCTCACGGACCAGCAGATCGAACAATACCGCCGCGACGGATATGTCTGTCCCGTCCCCGTCATGCCGGCAAGCGAGGCGGCAGAACTGCGGCGCAAGCTCGAGGCCTTCGAGGCGACGCAGGGCGGCGGCCTCGAGCCGGCCCAGCGCAGCCGCGCGTTCCTGCTCTTCAAGTGGCTCGACGACCTGATCCGCGATCCGCGCGTGCTCGACCCGGTCGAGCAGCTGATCGGCCCGGATATTCTGTGCTGGAGCACGATCTTCTGGATCAAGGAGGCCGGCTCGAAGAGCTTCGTGTCCTGGCACCAGGACAACACCTACTGGGGACTGTCGAGCCGCAGGGTCGTGACGGCGTGGTTCGCGATCGCGGACGCGAGCGTGCAGGCTGGCTGCATGAAAGTGATGCCGGGCACCCATGCCGGTGAGACGCTTCCCCACGAGGACACCTACGACGCGGACAACATGCTCACGCGCGGACAGTCGATCCGCGGCCTGGACGAAGGGCGCGCGGTGAGCATGCCGCTGCGCGCGGGCGAGATGTCGCTGCACAACTACTGCCTCGCGCACGGCTCGGGGCCGAACCTGTCCGGCGATCGCAGGATCGGAGTGTCGATGCATTTCATGCCGCCCGATACCAAACAGGTGGTGGGCGACTGGGACTGCGGCGCGCTCGTGCGCGGAGCCGACCGCTTCGGGCATTTTGCGCCAACGCCGGTGCCGGCGCGCGACTTCGACCCCGAGGCGGTGGCGTTCCACGCCCGAGCGGCGAATGCGATGCGCGAAGTGCTCTACGCGGGCGCCGCGCGCAAGCTTCAGCGACTCTAAGGGCGCAGGGCGAGCGCCGCGATCGCGACCCACAGCGCGGTGCGCAGCGTCATCGCGGCCACGGTGCGCGGCTCGAAGGCGCCGCCCAGCGCGATATGCACGCCGAACGCGGCGAACACGAGCGCCGTGGCCGCCGCAATCGCCAGCGCAAGCCACGCCGCCCAGCGCCGCCCGCGCCATAGCCCAGTACCCGCGGCGAGGTAGGCGAAGCCGGCGAGAAAATTGAACCAGAGCACGAATGGCACGTAGTTTCCCGCGGCGGCGCGCGCGGCGTCCGGGCCGAACAGGACGCGCCCGCCCGAGAATACGGTTAGTGCCCCGAACGCGAGCGAGACGATCGCCGCGGCCGTTACCAACGGGGGACGTTTGGGAAGAGTCTGCTGCATGTTCGGGTCTCCTTCTGTCATCACGTCGGGCGATGGGCGGCCCCGGCCGCTAGCTGCGTGCGAACCAGCAGCGCGAGTAGCAGCCCGAAGGCGGCGCTCCAGAACGCTGCCGCCACCTCGAGCAACGCAACCTGACTGAATCCGGGCCCCGCAAGCGTCCGGCACAGCGTCGCCACCCCGATCAGCGCAGTGCCCCAGACCGGCAGCCGCGCGCGCGCCGGGTCGCGCCGAGCCTTCAATAGGGCGGCCATCGCCATCACGTTGAGCGTGAGGGTGCCGATGCCTCCCACCGTGATCACGTGCAGCGCCGCGGTCCACTCGCGGCCGAGGGCGAGGCTTGCGCCGTAGAGCGCGAGGCCGAGCGCGACCCAGGCGTAGCCGGTGACGAGGCAAAGCAGGTCCGGCCTGGCGCGCAGCGCCCACGGGCGCCAGCGCAGGAGGCGCGCCGCGGCCAGCAGCCCCGCGGCGCCCGTCGCGGCGGCGCTCAGCCAGGCGAATCGGGCGCCGCCGGCGAGCGCCGATGCGAGCGCGACCGCCATGACGACGATGAGCGCGGCCTCGATCCGCGGCTGCACGCGAGCGTCGAGCCTTGCGCCCTGCCGGTAGAGCTGGCCGGCGATGGCCGGCGCGATGATCCGCCCGCCCATGAACAGCATAAGAAGCGCGAACAGCAGCACCGCGGCGGCGAGGCTCGCCTCGGGCGCGGCGGGAAATGCCGCTGCGGCGGCGCAAATCGCAACCAGCACCAGCGGCAACGCCTGGTTGCGCCATTTCTTGGCGGCGCCGAGCAGGCGCGGTGCGATCTGAAAGGCGAGCAGTGCGGCGAACGCGGCGTTCGCCGCCGCCGCGGCCGTCGTCTGCGGGGCGAGCACAAAGCTCGCCCGCGCCAGCAGCCACAGGCCGAGCAGGCCCGCGAGGCGCGGCGAGCTGGCCGGGCCGAGCTGGTTGCCGGCCACCGCGGCCAGCGCGAAGCCGAAGAGCATCTCGTGCGCGTGGCCGGCGGGGAAGGATAGCCCGGGCAGCAGCCGCGCGTGCCCCGTCATCGCGCACACCGAAGCGGGCAGGACGAGCAGCGCGTAGGTCGCCGCCGCCGGGTAGAACAGCGCGTGGCCGCCAACGGGTTTCATGCGCGGCGCGCGCGCGCCTGCGGAAGCACGAGGATGCGGGCGAGCCTGGACTTGGTCGAGAGCAGGTCGGCGAGCGTGTGGCGGTCGAGCTCGGCGAAGAACGCGTCCAACGCCCGCGCGAGCATTCCCTTCAGGATGCATGCAGGCTCGATGCGGCATTTGGAGGCCGCCTTGTCGAAGCACTCGACGAGCGCGAGATTGTCCTCGGTCCGGCGCAGCACCCGGCCGATGTTGATGCGCTCGGGCGATTGCGCGAGCCGCATGCCCCCGCCCTTGCCGCGCGTGGTCTCGAGATAGCCCTGCTGTGACAAGTGGTGCACCACTTTGACGAGGTGGTTATCCGAGACGCCGTAGGCGGCGGCGATCTCGCCCACGGTCGCGAGCCGGTCGTGGTGCGCGCCCAGGTACATGAGCACCCGCAGGCTGTAGTCCGAGAAGACGGTCAAGCGCATGGGCTGGCTCCGGCGAAGGGTCTAAAGATGTATTGCAAATATTGATTATCCGCCGAAGACGTGCTACTTTAAAGCTGTATTTGCTATACAGTTTAAAGGTCCGGCGCGAAATGAGTCCTCTGCTCAGCGAACAGCCGGTACGCGAAGCGCTGCGCTCGGTCGACGACCCGGAGATCGGGATGAACATCCTCGCCCTGGGGCTCGTCTACCGCAGCTGGACCGGGTGAGCCCGATTCCCGGGTGAAGTTTCCAACCGCAACTCAAGGAGATCGCATCATGGCCGCAGACACACCCGCTACCCTCGACGTGCGCACGATCATCCCCCGCGAGCGCCACCCGCTGATCTTCGGCACCTTCCGCAAGCTCGCGCCGGGCGACGCGTTCCTGCTGGTGAACGACCACGACCCGAAGCCGCTCTACTACCAGTTCCAGGCCGAGCTCGGCGAGCCGTTCCAGTGGGAGTACCTGGAAAGCGGGCCGGAAGTCTGGAAGGTGCGGATCGGCAGGTCGGGATAGCCGCGCCGGCAGGTTGCCCGGGTCCGCGCGGTCACAGTGCGATGGCTGGCATGACCGTCCATGATGACTCGGGTCGCGGCTCGCAATCGGGAACGATCACGCTGCCCCTGAGCGGAGGGGAGAGCCTGCTCGATCAACTGCTTCGCCACGACGTGGATCTGCCGCACGAGTGCGAAGCAACCGGGGCCTGCGGCACGTGCGCCGTCGTGGTGCGCCAAGGCGTCGAGTCTCTGGCGCCAGCCGACGACGACGAGCGCGACGTGCTCGACAAGGCGGGCGCGCTGGACCCGGGCGCGCGCCTGGCCTGCCGTGCGATGCCGAATGGCACCGCTGCCGCCCTCGAGATCGAGATCGATTGCGGTCGCCCGCCGCACGTCGGCACAGTATTGCCCGGCACCGCGCTGCCCATCGCTTTGAGCGAGCGTGCGGCAAGACATATCGCGCGGCAGCTGGCCAAGCGTGGGACGTCGGCGGCAATCAGGCTCGCCGTGCGTGCTGCCGGCTGCTCGGGCTACAGCTATCGGATCGAGTACGCGGACCGGGTCGAAGCGCGCGACACGGTATTCGAAGACCGAGGGATACGGATCGCCGTCGACCGGGAAAGTCTGCCCTTCGTCCACGGCACCGCCCTCGACCTCGTCCAGGAGGGGCTCTCCCGCAGATTGCGCTTCGACAACCCGAACGCGCGCAAGACGTGCGGCTGCGGCGAGAGCTTTGCCCTATGAGGGCCGCAGTCGACCCCGTTGCGTGCGGCGATTGCGGACGCCCGCCGCAGCACGCGTTCGAGGTCGATCTAGTGTGCGCCAATTGCTCCGCCCACGTTCCATCGAGCGCCGCGGCAAGCTTCGAGGCGAGCGATTACGTGCGGCATATCGTCCGGGAGTACTGGATCCGAAGCATTTCGCCAGCAGCCCGACCTATCCACGTTTGTTCCTGGCGGCGCGCGCTGGGTTCCGTCAATGGCTCGCGCAGCGGGTCAGCCGCGGCTGAAAGGCTGCAGCACGGGCCAGAGCCGCAGTGCGAAGACGAGCAACGACGTCCACAACAGCGAGCCGCCGGCAAGCTGCGCGCCGAGGGCGAACGACGCGATGCCGGCGTCGGCGCAGGCGAGCTGCGCGAGCGACCAGGCGCCGCCCCGGACCGGGCGGCCGGTGAAGCGCGGCAGCATGTGCGCGCCGAGGGCGTAAATCAGGCACAGCACGAAGCCTCCGAACAGGTGCATCGGCGCCGGCGCGAGCAGCGAACCGGCGGCGAGCATCGCCGCCCCCGCCGCGAGCAGCCAGGCGAGCGCCGAAAGCGCGAACAGTCGCTCGTCGCGCCCGAGCAGCAGGCCGACGTGGCGCGCCGCGCGCGCGGGCCGGTCGGGCGCCGCCGCCACCATCTTGCGTGCGTCGGCGAGCGGCAGCACGCCCACTGCCTTCAGCTCGCCGTCGACCACGAGCGCAGGAATGCTGCGAATGCGCAGCTCGCGCGCCAGGCGCTTGCCCTCCGGCTGCGCCAGATCGAGCACCGCATAATCGATGTCCTTCTCCGCCACCACCGTGCGCCACACGGCTTCCGCCGCCGGACAGGTCACGCACCATTCGGATACCAGGAGCTCGACGCGCATCGTTACTCCGCGCAGCGCATGCACTCGAGGTCGTAGCGGTCGATCCAGGCGCGCAGGCCCGCCTGCGCGTTCGCGCCACAAGAGAGTGAGGCGAGCGCGGCCTGCGGGTCGTCCGGCTTCATCATCACCAGCCACGCCTCCGTGTAAGGCGCGATGTTGATCAGCCCGGGCTCGGCGGCGACGCGTTCGTTGACCGCGACGATCGTGCCCTCGAACGGCGCGGGCACTCCGCCGGCCCACTTGCCGGACTCGAGCCGGGCGACGGGCTTCCTCTTCGCCCGGCGCGAGCCGACTGGACGGAAGGTCGCGTACTGCACGCGGCCAGCCATGGTCTGCGCCGGGTCGGTAATGCCGACGCGGAAATTGCCGTCGGCCTCGGGCTTCACCCAGCAGTAGTCGAGGTCGTACCAGAGATCCTCGGGCAGCTCGCAGCCGCGGTACTCGCTCACCCCGCCTCCGACGGCGGCACCGACCGGACGGCGAACACGACGTTGACGCCGAAGGCGAGCATCGCCGCGAAACTCAGCGCGCCGCCGAGCAGTACGGCCCACTGCAGCGAGGCGAGCCAGCCCGCGACCATCAAGGGGAGACCGGTGTTGGCGAGCCAGAACTGGAGCCATGCCAGGCGCTCCGAGCGCAAGGCGTAGCCGCCGAAGCGCGGCAGCACGTGCAGGCCGATGCCGTAGATCGACATCAACACCAGGCCCAGGAGCATCAGGTGCGCGTGCGCGCGCGTGACGTCGCCAGGTACCAGTTGCGGCCACGCCAGCCGCGCAAGCGCGAGCAGCCCGCCGGCGAGGCCGTAGACGAGCGCGAGCGTGACGAACAGGCGATTGCGCGGGTGCACGCGCTCAGCTTAGCGCCCGCGGCACGGCATTCCTTGGCTCAAATCAAGAAAAATGCGACAGGTCGTGGCGCAGCAGTTCTTCGATACGCCGGATGCTGACGTCGGCGGCGGGATAGCGCGCCGTCGTGTCTGCATTGTTGGCGTAGTGCCCCTGGCGCGCGAACACGGTGGTAACCCGCTCCCGCCAGACCGCTTTGATGGCCGAGAGGATGCGCAGCTTGTCGTCCACCATCACGTAGCGGCGGGCCGGGAACAGCCGCTCGACGTCGGCCAGCATCTGCTCCTTGTGGACGTAGATCAGGACTTGTCCGTCCACCGCGGCCCACAGCCCTGAGCGCATCACCTTGCGCGGCTGGAACACGGCGTCGCCGTCGGAAAGAATCACTGTGCGCGCGGCGCCGCGGGCGTGCCGCAGGACATCGAGCGCTGCGGGATAGAGCCGTTCGGCGAAGGGATAGTCCACCAGCCAGCCCGACAGGGCCAGCACGCGGGGGTCGTGCAGGCGCTCCAGCCGGTAGCGCTCCAGCGCGCCGAGGTAATCGACGTAGCCGAGCTCTTCGCGCAGCGCCTCGAGGATATTCCAGTAGCGGTCGCGCGCCTGGGAGCCGAAGCGGGCCTCGATCTCGTCGCGCAGATCCTGCTGGACCCGGTCGTTGTCGAGCAGCGTGTTGTCGACGTCGAACAGCAGCGCCAGCGGCTCGACGTCCCCTCGCGGCGGCTCGCGCGTCACGCGCTCTTGCCTTGACCCGGTTTTTCCTTGTGCCCGCCGAATTCGTAGCGCATCGCCGAGAGCAGCTTGTCGGCGAACTCGCTGTGGCCGCGCGAGGCGAAGCGCGCGTACAGGGCCGCGCTGATCACCGGCGCCGGAACGCCCTCATCGATCGCGGCCTGCAGCGTCCAGCGGCCTTCACCCGAATCGGAGACGCGTCCGCCGAACTGGTCGAGGGCCGGATCGGCGCGCAGCGCGCTCGCCGAGAGGTCGAGCAGCCACGAGCCGATGACGCTGCCGCGGCGCCACAATTCGGCCACTCGGGCGACGTCGATCTCGTAGCGGTAGCGCTCGGGATGGCGCAAGGGCGTGGTTTCGGCATCGACCTCGTCCTGGTGCTTGCCGATGGAGGCGCCCTTCAGGATGTTGAAGCCCTCGGCGTAGGCGGCCATCACTCCGTATTCGATGCCGTTGTGAACCATCTTGACGAAGTGGCCGGCGCCGTTCGGACCGCAGTGCAGGTAGCCGTTTTCCTCCTCACCGGGCGCGCCGCTGCGCCCCGGCGTGCGGGCGGCGGCCTCGGCGCCGGGCGCCAGCGCGCGGAAGATCGGGTCCAGCCGCGCCACCGCCTCGTCCTCGCCGCCGATCATCTGGCAGTAGCCGCGCTCCATGCCCCACACCCCGCCGCTCACGCCGACATCGACGTAGTGTAGCTTCTTGTCGGCGAGCGACCCGGCGCGGCGCAGGTCGTCGTGATAGTAGGAATTGCCGCCGTCGATGACACAGTCGCCCGGCTCGAGCAGCGGCACCAGCGCATCGAGCACTGCGTCGACCGCGCCCGCAGGCACCATCAGCCAGACCGCGCGCGGCTTGGCCAGGCGCGAGACGAACTCCTTGAGCGCGGTGGTGCCGACCGCGCCCGCTTTCTCGAGCGGGCGCACCGCTTCCGCGTGGCTGTCGTAGACGACGAGCTCGTGGCCCGCCTTGAGCAGCCGCCGCACCATGTTGGCGCCCATGCGCCCCAAACCGATCATTCCAAGCTGCATGCCGTTCTCCCGTTGAATGCGAATGCGAATGCGCCGCGCAGCGAGGCCTCAGTTTTCCCGCATCTGCCGCAGACCGAAGATGGCGGCACCGAGCAGCGCCGCGCGGGTGACGATGACGTGCACCGGAATGCCCTCGAGCAATCCGGCGAAGCGCCCCTTGTTGACGAATGCTTGCGCGAACACGCCGTCCTGCAGCCGCGCCAGGATACGGGGCGCGATGCCGCCGCCGATATACACGCCGCCGGTGGCGAACACCTTGAGCGCGAGATTGCCCGCTTCGGCGCCGAGGATCGAGACGAAGCTGCGCAGCGTGAGCGCGCTCAACGCATCGCCGTCCGGCTCGCGCAGGGCGGCTTCCACGATGAGCGGGGTGCGGTCGGAGGCCTTGGCCAGCTCGGCCGCGAGCGCTGCGGACTGCGGCGCGCGCCCCGATTCGCGCAGGAAGTCGTAGATGTTGGGTATCCCCAGTCCGGAGCAGACCCGCTCGTAGCCGACGCGGGTGTGGCGCTCGCGCATGTAGCGCAGCAGCTCGACCTGCAGCTCGTCGTCCGGCGCGAAATCTGCGTGTCCGCCCTCGGAGGGGCAGGCAAGGTAGTCGTTGCCGCCCCACACGAGGAACGCCTCGCCCAGCCCGGTACCCGGCGCGATCACCGCCTTGGCACCCCGCGACTGTTCCCTTCCGGGCTTGATCGTGTGCAGCTCGTCCGCCTGCAGCTGCGGCACCGAGTGCGCGATCGCCTGCAGATCGTTCATCAGTGTCGCCCGCTCGAGGCCAAGCCGGCTGGCGAGCGCCTTCTCTTCCAGGATCCACGGCAGATTGGTGAGCTGCGCGCGGCCGTCGATCACCGGGCCGGCGACATCGAAGCAAGCGGCGCGCGCGCGCGCCTGATGGCGGTCGAGAAACTCCTCGATCATGCCCTCGAGGCCCTGGTAGCGGGCGCTCGGGAACTCGGCCTGCGCGACCGGCCGGCGCGGGCCGTGCGCCGCATCGTACAGCGCGAGCAAGGTCTTCGTGCCGCCTATGTCTCCCGCGATCAGCATCCCGCGGGATTGTAGGCCAACCGGCTTAAGTCGGGCTTAGCGCCCAGCCTCGCGTGAGCCTAGAGCATGGCCACGAGAAGATAGCGCGCGAGACGCCCGGTGGCCATGAAAGCCAGCGCGGCGCCCCAGTCGACGCGCAGCCAGCCCGCGGCCAGGCAGAGCGCGTCGCCCACCAGCGGCAGGAACGCGAAGAACGTCGCCGGGCTGCCGTAGCGCTCGATCCGGCGCAAGGCGCGCGCATCGAGCTTGTGCCGCGTCCGCTCGGGCACCAGGCGCCCGAGCGCATAGGTCGTCATGCCGCCCGCGGTGTTACCGAGGGTCGCCAGCGCGACGGCGATGACGGCGTGTTCCGGAAAGAGCCGCAGATAGCCGAACAGAACCGCTTCGGACGAGAGCGGCACCAGCGTGGCGGCGACGAAGCTGGCGAGGAACAGGCCTGCAAGGCCGCCTTCGGGCGAGAGGAGCGCGTTCAGGGTGTGCTAGGCTTTTCGGCGTGAAACGAAACGATTATCTCGAACGGATCCTCAAGGCGCGAGTGTACGACGTGGCGATCGAATCGCCGCTCGAGCGCGCGCCGGGATTGTCGAAGCGCCTGCGCAATACGCTCCTGCTCAAGCGCGAGGATCTGCAGCCGGTATTCTCGTTCAAGCTGCGCGGCGCATACAACAAGATGGCGAATCTGCCGCCGGAAAAGCTGAAGAAGGGCGTGATCGCCGCCAGCGCCGGCAACCATGCGCAGGGCGTCGCGCTCGCCGCGCAGACGCTCGGCTGCCGCGCGGTCATCGTGATGCCGGTGACCACGCCGCGGATCAAGGTCGACGCGGTGGCGGCGCGCGGGGCCGAGGTTATCTTGCGCGGCGATTCCTACTCCGACGCCTACGCCCACGCAATGCAGCTCAAGCGCCGCCGCGGCCTCACCTTCGTGCATCCCTACGATGACCCCGACGTGATCGCCGGGCAGGGGACGATCGGGATGGAGATCGCGCGCCAGCATCCAGGCCCGATCGACGCCGTTTTCGTCGCGGTCGGCGGCGGAGGCCTGATCTCGGGCATTGCGGCCTACCTCAAGCGCATCCGTCCGAAGGTCAGGATCGTCGGGGTCGAGCCGGTCGATGCCGACGCGATGGCGCGCTCGCTCAAGGCGGGGCGGCGCGTGGTGCTCGAGCAGGTCGGCCTGTTCGCCGACGGCGTGGCGGTCAAGCAGGTCGGCAAGGAGACGTTCCGCCTGGCGCGCGAGCTGGTCGACGAGATGATCCTCGTCGACACCGACCAGATGTGCGCCGCGATCAAGGACGTGTTCGAGGACACGCGCGTGGTGCTCGAGCCGGCCGGCGCGCTCGCGATCGCCGGCGCCAAGGCCTGGGTCGAGAAGCACGGCGCGCGCGGCAAGACGCTGGTCGCGGTGGCCTGCGGCGCGAACACGAATTTCGATCGCCTGCGCTTCATCGCCGAGCAGGCCGAGCTGGGCGAGGCGCGCGAGGCCATCCTCGCGGTGACGATCCCGGAGCGCCCGGGCAGCTTCAAGAAGTTCTGCGCCACGCTCGGCGCGAAGAACATCACCGAATTCAACTACCGCATCGCCGAGTCGCGCGAGGCCCACATTTTCGTCGGCATCGAAACCGCCAACCGCGCGCAGACCGCGAAGATCGTGCGTAACCTCGAGCGCCACGGACTGCGCACGCTCGACCTGTCCGATAACGAGATGGCGAAGACGCACTTGCGCCACATGGTCGGCGGCCGCGCACCGTGGTCCGGCGACCGGCGAGCCGCGCGCGCCGCGAACGAGCTGCTGTACCGCTTCGAGTTCCCCGAGCGCCCGGGGGCATTGATGCGGTTCCTGAACAACATGCGCAGCGACTGGAACATCAGCCTGTTCCACTACCGCAACCAGGGCGCCGACTACGGCCGCGTGCTGGTCGGGATCCAGGTGCCGCCCGACGAGACGCGCGAGTTCGCCCGCTTCCTCGCCGAGCTCGGCTATCCCTGCGCCGACGAGACTCGCAATCCCGCCTACCGGCTGTTCCTCAGCTAGCCTTGCCGAAGTAGTCGGGCGCGATTTCGCCCGCGTAGCAGACCGGCGAGGCGAGCGCGCTCGCCTCGCCGGGCGGCGGCGCCGGGAGGAAGACCAGCCCCTGCGGGTCGCGCCGGTAGACCCCGCGCTCGGTCACCACGTAATCCAGTGCAATGTCCCACGCCTGGGGGTGAATCGTTTCGATCCGGGCAAGCTCGAAGCTGACGCCGATGGTCACGGGCTTGCGCGCGAGGCTCGCCAGCGTGCGATCAAAGTAACCTGCGCCATAGCCCAGCCGGTAGCCCTGCGCGTCCCAGCCGTTCATCGGCAGCAGCACCGCGTCGGGCGCGAGCTCTGCCGAGTCGACCGGATAAGGAATGCCCATCGCGCCCTCCACCAGGCGCACCCCGGGATGCCATTCACGGAACACGAGCGGCGTCCTGGGGGCGACGACCGCGGGCAGAAGCGTGCGCGCCCCCTTTTCGCGCAGGCGGCGCGCGAGGTGACGGGCGTCGTATTCGTTCCTGATCGGCCAGCAAAAGGCGAACGTGGCGCCGGCCAGGCCGGGGAAGCTGCGCTCGAGATGCGAGTCGATACTTCGGCGCCACGCTTCGAGCTGCGCGGCGTCCACCTCGAGGCGCGCCGCGACCAGCCGCTCGCGCAGCTCCCGGCGCCAAAGTTTGACCTTTTGAATGTCCATGAGCGTGGTATGCTTACTTCATGATTTTGCGGCGTTTCCGCAATATAGCACTGGCCCTCTGCGTGTTTGCGCCGACGGCGTTCGGTGCCGCGGACTCTCCCGCGGATGATGCCCTGCTGAAAGCCTACGACGCCTACAACGCGGGCGATCCGATCGCCTTGGCGAGCTACGCGCCGGCCCTCAAGGGTAACCTGCTCGAGCCCTACGTGAAGTTCTGGGCGCTCGAGCTGCGGCTCGACGACGCCGACGAAGCCGAGGTGCAGACGTTTCTGCACGACCAATCCGGAACCTACCTGGCCCAGGCCCTGAGGGCCGACTGGGCAAAGCAGCTGGGCAAGCGCGAGGACTGGACGGATTTCCGGCGCGCGGTCGCGCCGCTGAGGTCGCGCGATCTCGAGCTGCGCTGCTATGGCTGGGCCGCGCAGCTCGCGCGCGGCGAGGCGAAGGCCGCCGACGAGGCGAGGTCGATGTGGCAGGCGCCCGGCGGGTTGCCCGACGGCTGCAAGACGCTCGCCGACACGCTTGCCGCGCGCGGCGCGATTCGGACCGGAGATCTCTGGCGGCGTGCGCGGATGTTGTTCGAGCGCGGCCAGATCACCGCCGCCAAGACGGCGCTCGGCTACCTCCCGGCGGCGCGGGCGCCGGACGAAACGCTGCTGACCAAGGCCGTGACGCACCCGCAGCGGGTGCTGGCGCAGGTGCCGCGCCACTTCGGCCGCCGCGCCACGCGCGAAGTGGCGGTGCTTGCGGGCGTGCGCCTGGCGGACCAGGATCCGGATCAGGCGGCACGGGCGCTCGAGGGTCCCGCGGTGCGGCGGCTGAGCGCGAAGGATCGCCGTTATCTCTGGGGTCGCGTCGCCCTGGAGGGCGCGCTGGCGCATGACGACAACGCGCTGAAGTGGTACGCGAAGCTAGGCGGCGCGCAGCTCAGCTACAGGCAGGCGGCATGGAAAGCGCGCGCGGCCTTGCGCGGCGGCGACTGGCGAACGGTGCGCCGCGCGATCGACGCCATGCCCGGGCCGGACAGGCAGCAGCCGGCGTGGATCTACTGGAATGCGCGCGCCCTCGCCGCCGAAGGCGAGGATGAAGCGGCGCGGGCCGACTATCGGCGCATCGCCGGCGGAACCGATTTTTACGGCCTGCTGGCGACCGAGGAACTCGGCGGGCAAGCGGCGTTCCCGAAGTCGAACTTCGTTCCGAGCGACGAGCAGGTCGCGGCCGCGGCCCGCGACCCGGGCCTGGCGCGGGCGCTCGACCTCTACCGCCTCGGGTTGCGCACGGAAGCGACCCATGAATGGCGGTTCGCCATCAGGGGCATGGACGACAAGCAGCTGCTGGCCGCCGCCGAGCTGGCTCGGCGCCAGGGCGTTTATGACCGGGCGATCAACACGGCCGAGAAGACGCTGCACCTGCACGACTACCGGGTCAGGTATCTGGCGCCGTTCGAAGGCATGTTCGGGGGGTACGCCCGCACGCAGGGGCTGGATGAAGCCTGGGTGCTCGGACTGGTGCGCCAGGAGAGCCGCTTCAGCGTCGACGCGCGCTCGGACGCGGGCGCGCTCGGATTGATGCAACTGATGCCCCGCACGGCGCGCTGGGTCGCGCGCAAGATCGGACTGGCCGCGTTTCAGCCGAGCAGCGTGTCCGAAGTCGAGACCAACATCACGCTGGGCACCGGCTATCTGAAGATGGTGCTGGATGACCTTGGGCACGAAGTCCTCGCCTCGGCGGCCTACAACGCGGGGCCGCGGCGTGCGGAGGGCTGGCTCGATGCGAAGCCGCTCGAAGGCGCAATCTATGTCGAGACCATCCCGTACAACGAAACGCGCAGATACGTCAAAAAAGTGATGGCGAACGCGGTGATCTATTCGGCTATGCTCGGAGGTCCGCAAGTGTCGCTGCATGCCCGGCTCGGCGTGATACCCGCCAACGATCCGGATGGAGGCGACGAAGAAACGATCCCCTGAAAATCGGACCGCGATGAAATTCGAGAATATCCTGGTTCTGGGCGGCAGCGGCTTCGTCGGGCGGCACGTCGTCGCCTCGCTCGTGGCGCGGGGCGCGCGCGTGACCGTTCCGTCGCGCCGGCGCGAACGCGCCAGGCACCTGTTGCTGCTGCCGACGGTCGACGTCGTCGAATGCGACGTCAACCGGCGCGAAGCGCTTGCCGCGCTGGTGGCCGGGCGCGACGCAGTGGTGAATCTGGTGGGCATCCTGCACGGCCCGGGTTTCGCCCGTGCGCACGTCGAGCTCCCGCAGGCGCTGCTCGAGGCCTGCCGGACCCACAAGGTCCGACGTCTGCTGCACATGAGCGCGCTCGGTGCTTCGCTCGATGCGCCCTCCGAGTACCTGCGCAGCAAGGGCGCCGGCGAGCAAGCGGTGCTGGGCGCGAAGGACCTTGATGCCACGGTATTTCGCCCGTCGGTGATCTTCGGTCCGGAAGACGATTTTCTGAACAAGTTCGTCGAGCTTGCCGCGATGATGCCGGTGCTGGCGCTGCCGCGCCTTGAGGCGCGCTTCCAGCCGGTCTACGTGCGCGACGTGGCGCAAGTGATGCTCGGTGCGCTGGAAGAGAGCAAGTCCTTCGGCCGGGCCTACGATCTTTGCGGGCCGAAGGCCTACTCGCTGCGCGAGCTGGTCGAGACGGCCTGTCGTATTTCCGGCCGCCGGCGTCCGCTGCTCGGGCTGCCGGACTCGCTCGCATACCTGCTCGCGCTGCTGCTCGAGCTCGCGCCCGGCGCGCCCCTGATGTCACGCGACAACCTGCGCTCCATGCAGGTCGAGAGTGTTTGCGACTGCAGCCTGCCCTTCGGCGTCGCGGCGCAGGAAATCGAGGCCGTCGCTCCCGCCTGGCTCGCGCGGATCGGACCACGGCAGCGCTACTCCGTGTTCCGCTGGCGCGCGCGCAGATGAGCGGGCAGATCCTGGTCGTCGGCAACAAGAATTACTCTTCCTGGTCGTTGCGGCCCTGGCTGGCGATGAGGCAGCTCGGCCTAGAGTTCGAGGAGCTGCGAGTGCCGCTCTACGTTCCTGGTGCCAAGGAGCGCCTGCTCGGCTTTTCGCCGGCCGGCAAGGTGCCGGTCCTGCTCGACGGCGAGCGGCGGGTGTGGGACTCGCTCGCCATCCTCGAGTATCTGGCCGAGTCGCACCCGTCGCTCTGGCCGGCGGCGCCGGCGGCGCGTGCGCTGGCGCGCTCGATCTGCGCAGAGATGCATTCCGGCTTCGCCGCGCTGCGCCAGCACATGTGCATGAACATTCGCAAGCGGCTCCCGGGCAAAGGCCGCACCCCGCAGGCGCTTGCCGACGTCGAACGGATCGTTTCCATGTGGAGCGACTGCCGGGCGCGGTTCGGCGCCGGTGGTCCGTTCCTGTTCGGCGGCTTCGGCGCGGCCGACGCGATGTATGCGCCGGTGGTGCTGCGGTTTCGGACCTACGAGGTGGACTTGCCGCCGTCTTGCCGCGCCTACGCCGACGCGGTGCTCGAGCTCCCGGCGTTGCGCGAGTGGATCGACGCCGCCGAGCACGAGACGGAATCGCTGCCGCAATTCGAGATATACGGCTAGATGCGCCCGTCCCTGCTCGAAGCGGCGCGGATTCACCGAATGCTCGTTACGGCGGCGCTCGTCGCGGCGTTGTGGGGCGTCCGGGCCGAGCTGCCGGCGGGGTTTGCGCTGCATTTCCTGGGCGCTGCACTGATGTATCTGATGTTCGGTGTTCCGCTCGCGCTCGCCGGCATGGCGGTCGCGGCGGCGATCGCGTGCGTCCTTGGCGGAAGCTGGGCTTCGTGGCCCGCGCTCTGGCTGGCCGACGGCGTGGTGCCGGTCGCATGCGCATTCGCCGTGCACAGGCTGATCGAGCGCTATGCGCCGCCGAACCTGTTCGTGTACGTTTTCGGGGCCGGCTTCGCGGGCGCGGGCCTTTCAATGATGGCTTCGCTCGCCGCCCACCGCCTGCTAGGCAACAGCGTCGAACCTTTCCTCGCACTGGGGCTCTTGCTCGGTTTCGGTGAAGCGTTCCTCACCGGGGCCCTGGTGACGCTTTTCGTGGTCTACCGCCACGAGTGGGTCTGCACCTTCGACGATTCGCGCTATCTCGCCTGCAGATGAGGGTCTATGTCGTCGGCGGCGCGGTGCGTGACGAGCTGCTCGGCCTGCCGGTGGCCGACCGCGACTGGGTCGTGGTCGGCGCCACGCCCGAGCAAATGATCGCCGCGGGCTACCGCCCCGTGGGGCGCGACTTTCCCGTGTTCCTGCACCCCGGAACCAAGGAGGAATACGCGCTCGCGCGGACCGAGCGCAAGAGCGGGCGGGGCTACCGCGGATTCACCGTGTACGCAGCGCCCGGCGTGACGCTCGAGGAAGACCTGAGGCGGCGCGATCTCACGATCAACGCGATGGCGCGCACGGAAGACGGGAAGCTGGTCGATCCGTTCGGCGGAGAGCGCGACTTGCGGGCCGGGGTGCTGCGTCACGTGAGCGAGGCTTTCGCCGAGGATCCGGTACGGATCCTGCGGGTGGCGCGCTTCGCCGCGCGCTTCGACTTCCGGGTCGCCGACGAGACGGCGGCGCTGATGCGGCGCATGGTCGAGGCGGGCGAGGTGGAGGACCTTGTACCCGAGCGGGTGTGGCAGGAGCTCGCCAAGGGGCTCGGCGAACGGCACCCGCGCCGGCTGCTCGAGGTGCTCGCGGACTGCGGTGCGCTGGCGCGATTGCTTCCCGAGGTGATTCCGGACGAGTCGCTCTTCGCCGCGCTGGCGCGGGCCGCGCGGGCCGACGCGCCGCTCGCAGTGCGTTTCGCGCTGCTTGCGTGGCCCCTGGACGAGCGAGGCGCGCTGTCTCTTTGTGATCGGCTTCGCCTGCCCAACGAGGTGAGAGATCTTGCGCTGACCGTCTGCCGTTGCCTGAAGGCGATCCGCGGTGCCGACCGGGCCACGCCGGCCGGGCTTCTCGAGACGCTGAAATGCGCCGACGCGCTGCGGCGGGGCGAACGGTTCGGGGAATTGCTTGCGGTTGCGCGGCTGGCGGAGCCGGGCGCGTCCCTCGAGCGCGCGCTCGGGCGCCTGACGCTCGCGCTCGAGGCGGCGCGCGGCGTGGATGCCGCGTCGATCGCGCAGGCAGCCGGGTCGGGCAGGGATATTCCGGCGCGGCTCGACCGCGCGCGCGAGCAGGCGATCGCCGCCGCGCTCGCGAAGGGCTAGAGCAGGCGGCCGATCAGGTAGACCGCGAGCGACAGCACGACAGTGCTGGCAAACGGAATGTAGTAGACCCGGCCGCGCAAGGGGATCTTCAGGTCGCCGGGCAGCCGCCCGATGCCCATGCGGAAGAACCACGGCTGGACCGCGGACAGCACCACAAGCGCGATGAACAGGGTAACGAGCCACTTCAGCACGGCGAAACACCTCCTCTACACGACGCCCCGCGAGGCGCTAAACTCGCCGCCTTTGACCGCTCAGGGAGAAAGACGATGATCGATCTCTACACTTGGGGCACGCCCAACGGCCGCAAGGTTTCCATCATGCTCGAGGAATGCGGGCTGCCATACCGCGTGCACAGCATCGACATCGGGAAGGGCGATCAGTTCAAGCCCGAGTTCGTGGCGATCAACCCTAACAGCAAGATTCCCGCGATCGTAGACTCGGAGGGACCCGACGGCAAGCCGATGACGCTGTTCGAGTCGGGCGCGATCCTGGTCTACCTTGCAGGCAAGACCGGAAAATTCCTGCCGCAGTCGGTGCGCGACAAGTACGACGCCCTGCAGTGGCTGATGTTCCAGATGGGCGGCGTGGGTCCGATGTTCGGCCAGGCGCACCATTTCATCCGCGCGAAGAAAGACGAGGTTCCGTACGGCAGCGAGCGCTACGCGAAGGAGGCCAGGCGCCTCTACGGCGTGATGGACAAGCAGCTCGCGGACCACCCCTTCCTCGCGGCGGGCGAGTACACGATCGCCGACATCGCCACCTATCCCTGGGCGGCGCGCCACGAGTGGCACCGGGTCGATCTGGCCGATTTTCCCGGCGTGAAGCGCTGGTTCGACACCATTTCGCGCCGCCCGGCCGTGGCGCGCGGGATGGCGGTTCCCTTCCTGAACTGAGCAGCGTGCTGGAGTTGCTCACGCTGCCCGCGGCAGCGGGCGGCGTGGCGCGCCCGCCGCTGGTATTCGTGCATGGCGCCTACGTCGGAGCATGGTGCTGGGCCGAGTATTTCATGCCGTGGTTCGCCGAGCGCGGCTATCCCGTCTACGCGCTGTCGCTGCGCGGGCACGGCGAAAGCGCCGGACGCGAGCGGCTGCATGAGTACGGCCTCGCCGATTTCGCCGAGGATCTCGCCACGGCGGTGCGCGGCCTGGAGGCCGCGCCGGTGCTGATCGGGCATTCGATGGGTGCGCTGGTGGTACAGAAGTATCTGGAGCGCAATCCCGGCGCGGCCCGGGCAGCGGGATTGTTCTGCCCCGTGCCGCCGTTCGGCATTCTGCCGGTCTCGTTCTCGCTCGCGCTCACCCGCCCGGGCCTGTTCGCCGAAATCAATGCCCTGGCTCTGGGCGGGCGCACCTCGCGCGCCGGGTTGCAGGAAGCACTGTTTGCAGGCCCGGTCGCGGCGGAGCGCCTGGAGCGCTATTTCAGGCGTATGCAGCCGGAGTCGCGGCGCGCGATCCTGGACATGAGCGGCTGGGGCTTGCCCGATGGCGCGCGTACGAACCTGCCCGAGACGATCGTGCTCGGCGCGGAGCGCGACGCGCTGATTTCGCCCGCGTTCGCGCAGACCGCAGCGCAGCTGCTGGGCGCCGATTACCGGACGCTGCCGGGCCTGGGCCACGCGATCATGCTCGAGCCGGGCTGGCGCGCCGCGGCCGAGGCGCTCGCCGACTGGCTCGCGGCGCGCGAGGCCTGATCAGCGCGCTTTCTTCGCATACCTGGCGAGGAAGGCGTTGATGTCCGCGATGCGAAGCTGCGGCTCGTCGGGGTCGGGCTGCGACCCGACCACGCGGTTCATCCACTCCATGTTCTTCTGCATCCGCGCGACGACGCGGCGCCACTCGGCGGCGGTGTGGCGCTTCGGGTCCGGCAGCGTGTGGCACTGGCGGCAGGCGAGCCGGAACGGCTCGCCGTTCGGAGTGAACGCCTCCGGATATCTCCCGGGATCGAGCGGCTTCTGCCCGTATTTGCGCAGATAGGCGAGCAGCACTCGTTCCTCGTCCCTGCTCGGCGCTTTCACGCCCCCCATCATGTCGTGCATCAGCCGTCCCAAATTGCCGCGGCCGCGCATGCGCGCGACCATTCGCGCGACCACCTTCGGCCACTTCGCCGGCTGGTGCATCGCCGGATTGGGCAGGTTGTGGCACTGCACGCAGTAGCGCACCGTCAGCGCCGCGCCGCGCGAGTCGGGTTGCGGCAGCATCTCCGGGGTAAAGCCCGGCGGCAGGATGCGCTCGAGCATCGGCCCGTAGGGGCTTTCCCGCCAGCGCTGCTTTGCCTGCGCCACCGCGGCGTCATAGTCGGGGGCGCCGGCAACCGCGGCGCTTGCAACGATGAGCGCGATGCAGAACAAGGACAGGCGTAGCACGCTCAAAGCGTATGCGAGCGGTCTGCGCGCGTAAAGCCCGTCACAGCCGGCCTTGCGCCGCGCCCGAGCGCGAGCACCTTGAACAGCTCGCCCATCTCGGCGGGCGAAAGAAGCTTTTGCGCCTGCGCGGCGAGCGGCGCGTAGCGTTGCGCGTCCGAGGCGTCCTCCGCGCCTAGGATGTCGGTGATTCCACAATTTAGAAGGAAGTCGGCCTGCGAGGCGTAGCCGAGCACGTCGAGGCCCGCGTCGGCGGCGGCGTGGGCGAGCGCGCTGAAATCGACGTGCGCGGTGATGTCCTGCAGTCCGGGCAGGAAGAACGGATCGCCGTGCGCCCGGTGCCGGTAGTGGCACATCAGGGTGCCCATGGCGCGCTGCGGGTGGTAGTACTCGCGGGCCGGAAAGCCATAGTCGACGATCAGGATGACGCCCGCCTCGAGCATGCCCGCGAGCGCGCCGATCCAGGCGCGCCCGGCCAGCCCGAGCTCGCTTTCGTAGCGCCCCGACGACGGCGGCTCGAGATCGATCCCGCGCGCGGCCGCGAGCACCGAACCGGTCGCCGGGCGCTCGCTCCAGGCGAGCGAGCCGTCGTTGACGCACACGCCACGCTCGGCGACTCCGTCCCGCGTCCACGCCAGCGCGTGCACCGGCATCGCGTCCACCACTTCGTTTGCCAGCACGACGCCGCGAAAAGATGCGGGAAGCCGGTCGAGCCAGCGCGCGCGGGTGCCAAGCCGGGCGCGCTGGCGCGCGGCCAGCTCGGCGCTCGGCTCGACGATGCAGTAGGGCTGGCCCGCGGGCAGCGCGTCGAGCAGCGCTTCGGCGAGCGCGCCGCTGCCGGCGCCGAACTCGAGGATCGCCGCGCCGGGCCCGAGCAGCTCGCCGACTTGGCGCGCGAGCACGCGCCCGAACAGGGGACCCAGCTCCGGCGCGGTGACGAAGTCGCCCGCCTGTCCGAGCTTCGCCGCGCCGCCCGCGTAATAGCCGAGCCCGGGCTCGTACAGCGCGAGCTCCATGTAGCGGGCGAAGCTGATCCAGTTTTGACGGCGGGCGAGCTCGGCGCCTATCCGCCCGATCAGGGCGCGGCTCGCGGCGCGGGCCTGCGGCGAGGGTTCTGGCAGTGATGGATCCATGTTTCGGTCAAGCGTACCCCGTCCGCTAGAATTCGCAATTCAATGGGCGAATCTCTGGATGGACGAGTTGCGCTGGTGACCGGGGGCGCGAGGCGCGTCGGGGCGGCGATCGTACGCCGGCTCCACGCCGCGGGCGCGCGCGTGGCACTGCACTACAGGGACTCCGGGGCCGAAGCGCAAGAGCTGGAAGCCGAGCTCGAGGCGGCGCGCGCCGGGAGCGCGGCGCGCCTCTGCCGCGACCTGCTCGAGCCGGGTGCGGCGGAAGCGCTCGTGGCCGAGGTGATCGATCGCTTCGGGCGGCTCGATGTGCTGGTCAACAACGCGTCCATCTTCTATCCGGGCAAGATCGGCAGGATCGAACCGAGGCAATGGGACGAGCTCGTGGGCTCGAACCTGCGCGCTCCGTTGTTCGTGGCCCAGGCGGCGGCGCCGTATCTGAAAGCCACGTGCGGCGTGATCGTCAACATTACCGACATCCATGCCGAGCGGCCGCTGAGGGGATTTACGGTTTACACCGTCGCCAAGGCGGGCCTCGCCGCGCTCACCCGCTCACTTGCGCTCGAGCTGGCGCCCGAGGTGCGCGTCAACGCGGTCGCGCCGGGCGCAATCGCATGGCCCGATGACGGCAAGTTCGACAACGCCGAGCGCCGGCGTATCGTTGAGACCACGCCGCTGGGGCGCATCGGCAGTCCGGCGGATATCGCCCAGGCGGTGCACTTTCTCGCCACCGCCCCCTTTGTAACCGGCCAGACGCTCGCCGTCGACGGCGGCCGCTCGGTGTTCCTGTGATGGATCCTCGCAAACGCAAGTACGAGAGCGACAAGCTCGCCAAGCGCCTGCGGCGCCAGGCGGGCGCGGCGATCGGCGAATTCGGGATGATCGAGGCGGGCGACCGCGTGATGGTGTGCCTGTCGGGCGGCAAGGACAGCTACGGCCTGCTCGACGTGCTGCTCGCGCTGCGCGAAAAGGCGCCGGTCGAATTCGAGCTGATTGCGGTCAATCTCGACCAGAAGCAGCCGGGGTTTCCCGCGCGCGTGCTGCCGGAGTATCTCGCCGGGCGTGGCGTGCCGTTCCGGATCGTCGAGCAGGACACCTACTCCGTGGTCAAGCGCGTGATCCCGGAGGGCAAGACGATGTGCTCGTTGTGCTCTCGCCTGCGGCGCGGCGTGCTGTATCGCGTCGCAGGCGAGCTGGGGGCGACCAAGATCGCGCTCGGACACCATCGCGACGACATTCTCGCCACTTTCTTCCTGAACCTCTTTTACGGCGGCAGGCTGAAGGCCATGCCCGCCAAGCTCGTATCCGACGACGGCCGGCACATCGTGATCCGTCCGCTCGCCTACGTCAGGGAAGACGACCTCGCGGCCTATGCCGAGACTCGGGAATTTCCGATCATTCCCTGCGCCCTGTGCGGGTCGCAGGAAAACCTGCAAAGAAAGGTCGTCCGGGGCATGCTTTCCGAGTGGGAAAAGCGCCATCCCGGGCGCATCGAATCCATCCTGCGCGCGCTGTCCGACGTGCGCCCGTCCCATCTTCTGGACAGGAAGCTGTTCGACTTCGTTGGACTCCGGGCTAAAGGCGTCGCCGATCCCGATGGCGACACGGCCTTCGACCCCCCGAGCTTCCGCGAACCGATCTTTTCCGACGCCTAGCCCCTGAGCTACGCCGGAGGTCCCTCCTGCCGGGCGGACGAATTCGCAACTAATTTGCCAAGTGTGAAATATTTCACACGTAATAATTTGCAAAAGGCAGGCAAGATGGCGCCATCACCGGCTTGACGAAATCGAGCGGCTCGGTACAGGCCGCCGACCGGTAACTGGGGTCCTACGCAAAGACGCATCGAACATCAATTGACAGGGAGGCTGCGAAATGAAAGTTCACTATGGAGTCGACGTCGTCAACGATAGCCCGGTTCTACGCCACGCTGGCCCGGGACCGGTCCATGAAATGACCGTGGAGCGGCTTCCCTTTACGGTTTCGATCGCGCGCAGCGACGAACAACTCGACAAGGCGGTGGCGATGCGGCACGCGGCGTACGCGCGCCATGTTCCGGCCCTTGCCGAGCGGCTGAAGGAGCCGGAGCCGTGCGACTATGAGCAGGGTTCGGTGGTTCTTCTCGCGGAATCCAAGCTGGACGGGACCGCTCTGGGAACAATGCGCGTGCAGACGAACCGGTATAGCCCGCTCGAGATCGAGGACTCGGTCGAGCTTCCCGAGTGGCTGCAGGGCTGCGGCCTCGCCGAGGCGACGCGGCTGGGCGTGACCCTCGGTCGAGTCGGGCACGTGGTGAAGACGATGCTGTTCAAGGCCTATTTCGAGCACTGCCGGCAGGCCGGGATCGACTGGATGCTCGCGACCGGCAGGGCGCCGCTCGACCGGCAGTACGAGGCGCTCCTGTTCAAGGACGCCTTCCCGGAAAGAGGATTCATTCCGATGCGGCACGTCGGCAATATTCCGCATCGCGTGCTGGCATTCGACGTCGAGACAGCTGAAGAGCGTTGGTCGGCGGCGAATCATCCCCTGTTCAATTTCGTCTTCCGCACGCGGCATCCGGACATGGACCTGGGATACGCGGAGGATCGCCGAGGCTCGACCGCGAGGCTCGGTGCGTCGGCGTACTCCCTGGTGGCCAGCCGCTAGGGCCGCGCCCGGGCGCGCGCACCCCTCCACGAGGCGGCCGTGCGGTTTTTCACGGTCGGCCGGGGTGCGCGAGGATAGAATGGCCTGGACGAACGAGCCGGAGGAGCACGGGTAATCGTGGGACGACTTGGGGCGCCAAGATGGGTCGAACGCGCCCAGGCGCGGCTCGACGCGTTCCTCTATGGGCTGGGCGTATATGGCGTGCCCGTGGCCATCGGCGTCGTTACGCTGATCGCCTTCGTCTCGTGGCGCGCCCAATATCCGGTGGGCGGCGCGGTGCCGGTGGGATTCAGCGTGCTCGAGGAACAAGGGGCCGCTATGGGGCCGGCCCAGGCTCTGCAGAAATTGCGGACCCTGCCGCCCGTCCAGCACCGGGACACCAAGTTGTCGGAGGCGCCGTTCTGGTTCGCGTTCTCGATCTCGCCGAGCGACGACGGCGAGCCGGTCGACGTCGAATTGCCGTCGCGCCACTCGATCGAGGCAACCTGCTGGGACGCAACGAGCCTGCGCAAGCTCGGCAGCGCCGATCGCCTCCAGTCGCTGGGCCGGATGAAAGAGGTGAAGGCCGGCTTCGAGCTGGAGCTCGGCAGGATTTCCGCTCCTGCCAGAATCCTGTGTCGCTCGACGTTTTCAGGGCCGGCGCGAATCTCCGTCGTACAGTGGCCGCAATCGCAGCTCTCGGTATCGAGTGAGCGCTTCAACCGCGACGCCGGTCTGCTCGAGGGCGGGCTGGCGATGCTCAGCGCGTTCGTGCTGCTTACCGCCCTCATCAATCGGCAATGGATGTACGTGCTGTTCGCGGCCTGGCTCATGGCGAGCCTGCGCCTGGGGGCGCTGTCCGCCGGCTGGGACGTGCACTGGTTCGACCGCGCGGTGCCGCTGGGATGGATCTTTCCCCTGCGCAAGCTGACGGAAGCCCTGTTCTACACGCTCACGATTGTTCTTTTCAGCCGGTTGTTCGCGGAAGAGCTGAAGCGGGTCGGCTATTCGCTGCTGCTTCGCGTCGTTCAGTGGTCCTGCCCTCCGCTGCTGCTGCTCGCGGTGATCCTGCCATACGCGAAATTCCTGCCCTTTCTCTGGGCAAGCACCGCGATCAGCATCGCGGCGCTGGTTTTTCTGCTGGTGCGGATACTCGTGGTGACGCACTCCAGGGTCGCCATCTGGTACAGCATCTCGCTGGCGATCACCCTGTCGGCGAGCCTGTACGAGGTCGCCGCGGCGGCGCTGGGAGTCAAGGAACTGATCGGCACGGTGAACAGCGTGACAGCGGCGCTGTCGTCCAGCCTGATGGTCGCGCTGGCGATCGCCGAGCAGCTGCGCCAGGAGCACCTTGACCGGGTGAAGGCGCAGAGGGATCTGCACGAAGCCTATGAAGCGATCCCGATCGGCCTCTTCACGCTCGATCGCGACGGCCTTTTCGAACGGGTGAATCCGGCGCTGACGGACATGATCGGGGTGGATCCTTCGAGCGGACGGCGCGAGCACTGGAGCGACCATTTCGAACAGGGGTCGTGGCGCAAATTGCGCGACATCGCCGAAGAGGGTAGCGGACGGGAGATGGAGATCCTCGGCTATCCGGCCGACGGCGACGAAGCCAAGCGCTTCCTGGTCAAGGCAAGCCTCAGCGTGGGGCGCGTGGAGGGTTCGCTGCAGGACGTCACGGAAAAGTCGAAGGCCGACGAAAGGCTGCGCTTTCTCGCCGATCACGATTCGCTGACCGGAGTTCTCAACCGCCGCGGGATCGAAAGGATGCTCGAACAGGCGGCGGCGCAGGTCGGCGACTCCTATCCGGTGGCGCTTGCCTACCTCGACCTCGATCGCTTCAAGCTGATCAACGATCTGTTCGGCCACGTTGCGGGCGACGAGGTGCTGCGGCAGGTCTGCCGGCGCGTACTCGAGCTGGTCTCTGAAGATCAGCCGATCGGGCGCGTCGGCGGTGACGAGTTCGTCATCGTGTTCCGCGGCACGACGATCGGCTCGGCGGCGGCGCTTTGCCGACGGATCATCGGCCGGATCGACACCTCGAGCTATCAAACCGGAGACAAGGCGTTCCAGGTGAAGGGCTCGATCGGGCTGATCGAGCTGGCCAAGGGCGTGGAGGTGAAGGACGCCATCTACATGGCCGACCGCGCCTGCCGCGCGGCGAAGGTGCGGCGCGGCGACGGACTGGTGATCTACACCAAGGCGGCGCCCGAGTTCGGCGAACGCCAGCGAGAGCTGCGCCTGGTCGAACACCTGGGCTCCGGCGTGACTCCGGCGGGACTGTTCCTGGTCATGCAGCCGATCATGTCGCTCAGCGCCCCCTACGCTTCGCACAATTTCGAGGTGCTGCTGCGCATGCGGGAAGCCGACGGCAGTATCACGCCTGCGGGAAAGATTATCGAGGCGGCGGAGAACAACGGCGGTGCGGCGGTCATCGACCGCTGGGTCCTGGCGCGCACGCTGGAGTGGCTCGAGCTGAATCACGCCAAGCTGCGAAACACCCGGTTCGTCTGCATGAACCTGAGCGGTGCCTCGTTGAACGACGAGAAATTTACCCACGACGCTTTCTCGATGCTGGCGCGCCACCGGCGCGCCGCGCAGCGCCTGTGCATCGAGATTACAGAGAGTGTCGCGTTGCACGATCTGGAGACCACGCGGCGCTTCATCGACACGGTCCGCGGCTACGGCGCGAAGATCGCGCTGGACGATTTCGGCGCCGGGTACACCTCGTTCTCGTACCTGAAGGAGCTTCCGGCAGATGCGGTCAAAATCGACGGGAGCTTCGTGACCGCGGTCAACACGCACCCGGCCAATCTGTCGATCGTGGCGGCGATCGTGGAATTGGCGCGCAATCTCGGCATGCAGAGCATCGCCGAATGGGCCGAGGACCGCGCCACGGTCGAGGCGCTGTGGCGCGTGGGGGTCAATTACGTGCAGGGCTATGCGGTGTCGAGGCCCGTCGACCCTGCAGCGATACTTGGCGTGAATTGCTCGCCGAGCCTCATCCAGGACCCCGAAGTGGCGCAGTTCGTGCGGGATTCGCTCGGCTCCGGAAAAAATCTCGAGATCTGGGAACCTCTCGACGACACGACGTCGCTCGGGCTACATTAGCCCATCTCCGCTTTCCCGCTTGATCGATGAAAAAGACGGTCCTCGAGTTGAGGCGCTCGAAAGGCGGGCGCATGGTCATGCTCACGGCATACGATTTCCCCAGCGCCAGGCTGGCGCAAGAGGGGGGCGTCGACGTCATCCTGGTGGGCGATTCGCTCGGCATGGTGGTGCTTGGCTACGACTCGACCGTGCCGGTCACGATGGACGACATGGTGCATCACACGCGCGCGGCGCGGCGCGGCGCGCCGGGAACCTTCGTCGTCGGCGACCTGCCGTATCTGACCTACGCCTCGGCCGGGCAGGCGCTCGAGAACGCGGCCAGATTGATGAAGGAGGCCGGCGCCGATTCGGTCAAGCTCGAGGGCGGAGGCGAGGTTGTCCCGGTCGTCGATGCGCTGGTGCGGGCGGGGGTGCCGGTGCTCGGGCACATCGGACTGACGCCGCAGACGGCGTCGGCGCTCGGCGGCTTCAAGCTGCAGGGGAGGGACGAAGCGGGCGCCCGCCGCCTGCTCGAGGACGCGTCGGCGCTCGAGCGCGCGGGTTGCTGGGGAGTCGTGCTAGAGATGGTTCCCGCACCGCTCGCCCGCGCGATCACGGCGTCGATCTCGATTCCCACCATCGGCATCGGCGCCGGCCCGCACTGCGACGGTCAGGTGCTGGTGTTCCACGACATGGTCGGTCTTTATTCCGGCTTCGCGCCGAAATTCGCGAAGCGATACGCCGACGCAGGCGCGCTCATCCGCGACGCCATTGCCCGCTATTCGGCCGAGGTGCGCGAAGGCGGGTTTCCGGATGCGGCGCACAGTTTCGACATGCCCGAAGAGGTGCTGAAGCGCGTGTATGGCGATTGAGGGCCGCGCCGACGCCCTGGCGGTCCTTCGCGACACCTTCGGCCATGCCGCGTTCCGCGGCTCGCAGGAGGCGATCGTGACCCACCTCGCGGCGGGCGGCGACGCGCTGGTGCTGATGCCGACCGGCGGGGGCAAGTCCCTCTGCTACCAGATTCCCTCCCTGCTGCGCGCGGGCACCGGAATCGTTGTTTCGCCGTTGATTGCGCTGATGCAGGACCAGGTGGCGGCGCTGAAACAGGCCGGGGTGCGCGCGGCGTTCCTGAATTCGACGCTGGATCCGGCATCGGCGCGCGAGGTAGAGCGGGCGCTGAGCGCCGGGGAGCTCGACCTGCTGTATGTCGCGCCCGAGCGGCTGCTCACGCCGCGCTGCCTCGAGCTGCTCGAGCGCAGCCGGCTCGCGCTGTTTGCGATTGACGAGGCGCATTGCGTCTCGCAATGGGGCCACGATTTCCGCCCGGAGTATCTGCAGCTCTCGCTCCTGCACGAGCGCTTCCCGCGCGTACCTCGCATTGCGCTGACCGCGACCGCCGACCCGCAGACGCGCGCGGAGATCATTGTTCGCCTTGCCCTCGAGAACGCGCGCGTGTTCGTGTCGAGCTTCGACCGGCCCAACATCCGCTATTCGATCGTCGACAAGGCCGACCCGCGCGCGCAGTTGCTCGATTTCATCCGCGAGGAGCATTCCGGCGACGCCGGGATCGTCTACTGCCTGTCGCGGCGCAAGGTGGAGGAGACGGCGGCCTGGCTGGCGGCGAAGGGGCTGCACGCACTGCCCTACCACGCAGGCATGCAGGCCTCCGCGCGCGCGGAGCATCAGGCGCGCTTTCAGCGCGAGGACGGCGTCATCATGGTGGCCACGATCGCCTTTGGCATGGGGATCGACAAGCCCGACGTGCGGTTCGTTGCGCACCTCGACTTGCCAAAGAGCATCGAGGGCTACTACCAGGAAACGGGCCGCGCCGGGCGGGACGGGCTCCCGGCGGACGCGTGGATGAGCTACGGCCTGGCGGACGTGGTGCAGCAGCGCCGCCTGATCGACCAGTCCGATGCCGGCGAGGATTACAAGCGCGTGTCCAGCGCCAAGCTGGATGCGCTGCTGGGGCTGTGCGAAACCGCGGGTTGCCGGCGGGTTCGCCTGCTCGCCTACTTCGGCGAAGCGAGCGGTCCGTGCGGAAACTGCGACACCTGCCTCGAGCCGCCGCAGACCTGGGACGCGACCGAGGCGGCGCGCAAGGCGCTGTCGGCCATCTATCGCACGGGACAGCGATTCGGCGCGATTCACCTGATCGACGTGCTGCGCGGAAAAAGGAGCGAGCGCGTGGAGCGCTGGCGGCACGACGCGCTCGGGGTGTTCGGCATCGGCGCCGATCTCGACGACGCCGGCTGGCGCGGCGTGTTCCGCCAGCTCGTGGCGCTGGGGCTCGCGCGCGTCGATCACGAGGCCCACGGCTCGCTCAGGCTCACGCAGGCGAGCCGGGCGGTGCTCAGGGGCGAGCAAGAGGTGCGGATGCGGCGGGTGGTTCCGCGGGCGGGTCGCCGCGCGAACCGGGCCGCGGCGGGGGCGCTCGCGCCCGCGGACGCCGCGCTG